>Ga0208897_1000221_pt1 | contig 27917 bp, 46 predicted proteins | sample ColrivemetaGS697_FD_187594 | JGI IMG/M metagenome (GOLD analysis project Ga0208897, IMG submission 187594) | Estuarine microbial communities from the Columbia River estuary, USA - metaG S.697 (SPAdes) (version 2) | ecosystem: Environmental > Aquatic > Marine > Intertidal zone > Estuary | place...
AGTAGACGAGACAAATTTAGACAACTATAAAAACTTCTTTAACAATAGCTTTGTTGAAAGTGTTGAGATGTTAGAAAATAAATTATCAATACGTAAAGCATTTGCAGACCCTATCCACTTTGAGTTTATCGACTTTGATGATAGAAACAAAGTGTACTCAACTATTGGCGGTACCTTAGATATAATGGAATCATATGCAGAAATGCTCTATTTGACCAAATACTTAGGTGACTACAACATAAGTAAGTATGGAGACAAACTTGTCTTTGAAAACAAAGATAAGGCTCTCGTTTTAAAAAGGATATAACATGAGTTTTGAACTACAAAAAGAACAGTTAGCACAGCTAATTCCAGGTAATAAAGATGTTGACTCTTGGCACACAGCACTAGTTGCTATTATGCCTAAGTACGATATAAACACTGCAAGACGTGCAGCACATTTTATAAGCCAATGTGCCCATGAAAGTAATAACTTTCGTAGTTTATCTGAAAACTTAAATTATAGCGAAAAATCACTTAATGCTGTATTTGGTAGATACTTTGGAACAGGCGTTCATCCAGCAGGACATACAAGACGTAATGCTGCTGAGTACGCTCGTAATCCAGAAAAAATTGCAAACTATGTATACATGGACGAGTTTCGTAAATACAAAATGGGCAATACAAATGACGGCGATGGTTGGTTATTTAGAGGACGTGGACTAAAGCAATTAACAGGACGTGAAAACTATACACGTTTTGGTAAAACAGTTGACATGACAGCAGAACAAGCTGCTGAATATGTTGCAACACCAAAAGGTGCTGTTGAATCAGCATGTTGGTTCTGGGACGCAAACAAATTAAATTCAATTGCTGATACTGATGACGTTGTAAAAATGACTAAGAAGATTAATGGTGGTAACATTGGTCTTGAGTCTCGTCAACAACGCTATTCAAAAGCAATGGAAGTATTTGGTAGTCCAGTAAGTATTGTAGAAGATGCCGGCAATGATGACTTTGATGTAGATGACATTGGTGTACTACGTAAAGGCTGTCGTGGCGAAGGTGTTAAAATGATGCAAGAAGCACTAGGTGTAGGAGCAGACGGAGTGTTTGGTCCTGGTACAGAACGTGCATTAAAAGAGTGGCAAGCAAGCAAAGGCCTTACAGTAGATGGTATTGCTGGACCTGCAACACTCGGAGAACTTTTAGGGTAGGAAACTATGTGGAAAGAACAAGTTATGGAAGTACTGAAAGGTCATTTCGGTACTAAAAAAGAGATCACTGAATCAAGTCACTTCTTAGATGACTTAGATGGTGACGATTTTGATATTGTAGATGTTACTGTACAGGTATGCGAAAAGTTAGATATTAATATACCTGAAGAAGAAACATTTGAACTAGAGACTGTGCAAGATTTATTAGACGCTGTGGAGAAACACGTTGTTTAGTAGTTTGCGTATAGCATTAATATTAGTAGTGTTGGCAAGTGCCGGTGGTGGTATTTTATATGTTAAGAAATTACAAAATGATCTTGACACAGCAAAAGGAAATATCATTAAACTTGAAGATGGTATTAACGAACAAAAGGCTGTAATTGCACAACAAGAAGCAGACTTTGAAGCCATTACTAGTATACGCAATGACCTTGAAGATGTAAATAGAATGTTAGAGACAGCAAATAGAAACTTAAATGAAAAATTTAACAAACTAAATGCTTCCGGCGAAAGAAGAGACATTGGTGCATTGTCAACATCAAGACCAAAGTCAATAGAAAGAATATTAAATAAAGATGAAGTTAATGAAAGACGTTGTTTTGAAATTATACAAGGTGCTGAATTAACTGAAGAGGAACTAAATGCTACAAAGAAGTCAAAGATCAATACTGTTTGTCCTGAGCTTGCTAATCCTAACTACATTACTTACTAGTTGTAGTACGATTCAGCCATTAGAAGTTTTTAAGACAGAAGTAGAAAGACGACCTCTTAACCTCCCATTACCTGCACCAGCGGAATTAGAACAAATTCGTTGGATAATAATTAATAGAGAAAATGCAGAAGAAGTATTTACAGACTTAGAAAGCAAAAACATTGATCCTGTTATAATAGGATTAACAGACGAAGACTACGAAAACTTCAGAAAAAACTATGCACAAATACGTGCATACATGATCAAACAAAACACAATCATCGACGCTTACAAAGAGTACTACGAAAGTGAGCAAGAGGTTGACAACGACGAATAGTTTTGTTATAATAGACTAATAACTGAAAATTTATGAAAAGAATATATTTAGATTACGCCTCAACTACTCCGTGTGATCCTAGTGTTGCAAACTTAATGGGAAAATTTCTTACCTTTGACGGTGAGTTTGGAAACCCTGCAAGTAGAAGTCACAGTTTTGGTTGGGAAGCTGATCAAGCAATTGACACAGCACGTCAACAAGTTGCAGACCTTATAGGTGCTGACCCAAGAGAAATTACTTTTACAAGTGGTGCTACCGAAGCAGATAACCTTGCTATCAAAGGCACAGCACAATTTTACGAAACAAATGGTAAACATATTGTTACAAGTAAAATAGAACACAAAGCAGTACTTGACCCTTGTAGAGAACTTGAACGTGATGGTTTTGAAATTACATATCTTGAACCTAACGAAGATGGTATAATCACAGCAGACATGATTGCTGAAGCAATTAGAGAAGATACAATACTGGTTAGCATTATGTATATCAACAATGAGCTTGGTACACTTAACGACATAGAAGGTATTGGTAAGTTATGCTTTGATAAGAAAATTGTATTTCATGTAGATGCTGCACAAGCTACAGGTAAAGTTAAAATCAATCTAGAAGAACTTCCTGTAAATTTAATGAGCTTGTCTGCACATAAAACTTATGGTCCTAAAGGTATAGGAGCATTATACATTCGACGTAAGCCACGTTCAAGAATAAGAGCGCAAATGCACGGTGGTGGACACGAAAGAGGCAATAGAAGCGGTACATTACCTACACATCAAATTGTAGGAATGGGCGAAGCATATAGAATTGCTAAAGAAAGATTTGAACAAGACAAAGCTCATGTAGATATGTTACATGATCGTTTGTTAGAAAGAGTCAACGAAGTTGATGAAGTATATTTAAACGGAAGTCTTAATCATAAAGTTAAAAACATTCTTAATGTTAGTTTTAACTTTATTGAAGGCGAAAGTTTGATTATGGCTTTAGAAAATGTTGCTGTTAGTAGTGGCAGTGCTTGTACAAGTGCAACACTAGAACCAAGTTATGTATTACGTGCATTAGGTAGAGCAGATGAACTAGCACACAGTAGTATACGATTTAGTTTTGGAAGACAAACTACAATTGAAGATATTGATCAAACAGCAGACACATTATTAGATGTAGTTGAAAAACTACGACAACTATCACCACTATGGGACATGTACCAAGACGGCGTAGACATGGAAGCGTTTAATTGGGACGAGTACATGCATTAAGGAATTATTATGGCATATTCAGAAGAAGTAACAAAAAGATTTAAAGGTGTATTATCAAATCCAGAAGGGTTTAATGTAGGCAAGTTTGATCCAAAAGATCCTAAAGTAGCAACAGGTATGTCTGGTGCGCCAGCATGTGGTGACGTAATGCGTCTACAACTTAAACTAGATGAAGATGACCGCATTGAAGATGTAGTTTTCAAAACATACGGTTGCGGTAGTGCTATAGCAAGTTCAACAATGTTTGTTGAAATGCTTAAAGGTAAAACTGTAGAGGAAGCAAGACAAATTAAAGATAAAGATATTGCAGAAGCATTAGACTTACCGCCAATCAAAATACACTGTTCTGTACTAGCAGAAGATTCAATCAAAAAAGCTATTAACGACTGGGATAGCAAAAGAGAAAAAAGACAACACAACGGAGGACCCAAATAATGCCAGAAAAATTTAGACCATCAGCAACTGTTAGAGATAAAGCAACAGGCAAAAACAAATCAGAACATTTTTATTTAAAGTCTACTCCGAAGCAAGAACTGTTGGACTACTTAGAAAATAATAATGCAAGACCTAAAATAAAAGTTAAAGTAAAAAGAGAACTTGTACGCAGAGGTCATGCATGTTAGAGATACTCGGTATTACATTTATCTTGTTTATAGCCTTAACTAGTTTTGTAGCATTGTTATATTGCTTGTTTGATTTACTATATAGCAAAACAGGCGGAACTAAAGGACTTGCAGAAGTACCTTTCACTAGTCCAATCAGCGGCAAAGTTCGCACAGCCAAAATATCACGCCAGGATCATATAGTATGATCAATTGGCTTAGTGATCTACTAGGCCGTTGGTTAGAACGTTCGTGGCAACGCAAAGCAAACAAGTTTCAAAAAAATTATCCCCGTTACCGAAAGTAACACCTTTTTTATTCATTTAGATAAATATGGTTGACTTACAAAGGGTTGTAAGTTATAATTATATTTTTACAGCATGAAACCTCCAAAGATAGACATAGAATCTTTTCGAGACGCACTCGAAGTGAGCGGTCTTACGATGATTTTTGCATTATCTTTGCTGGGAGTAAACACACACATATAGAAGAAGAAAGACACATGACACAGATGATTTTAAAATTGAAAGAAGACGAAAGGGTATGCAGAGTTTGCGACCTTATTCAAGGACTGTTCTTAGTAACATTTCCTATTGCATTACCGTTCTTTATAATGATGGCCTCAAGCAGGTACTATTAAAATGAAGAACTATAGTAACGCAACACCCGAACAAGTAAAACAATGGCACGAAGAAGACTACTGGATGAAGATGGACTATAATCCGCTAGTTATGTTTGTTGTAATACCTACAATAATACAGGTAATGGCATTGGCATTTATGTTTGGCGTAATGGCTATTAATGATTGGATTCTTTAGAGCTGTACTTAAAACAGTAATCGGTGTAGGACGCATTGAAGACATTACTGTTACACCTCTTAACATAGTTTTATTCGCTTTTGGAGTACTAACAGTATTCTTAGGCACCATTACGGCATTGCTTTTACTAGCCAGTTTGTTCATATAATAGCATAAATACTAGTAATTAAACTAGAGGGTATATTATGTGGGAAATGATTGAACAAATGGCGAGCAATCGCTTATGGATTTATACAGCACTAGCAGGATCTGTATTCGGTGCAGGATTTTTGTTTTGGTTTAAAGATACAAGAATGGCATCATGGGCTGTAACAAAGTTTGATTCTATTTTAGAGTACCTAGCAGTACGTTGGGGATGGACATGGTTACAAAATGATCCAAATGCTTGGCGTGTAAAATATCCAAAAATAACATCTAAAATAGATGAGCTTGAAAAGCGTATTAAACATCTCGAGGGGAAAAGATAATGAGCGACGAAATTCAAACAAAAAAAGTTAATATTGAACTAGAAGTAGATACTAATACTGTAGACAGTTCTAAAAATAGATTCCAAGGATGGATTGATATGGCAAAGGCTGTAGACGCCTGGAGAATTTTTCCACGTTTATTTTTAACAGTTTATATTATATTACTATACAAATGTGTAATTTGGTATATGAACTTAGGTGCTCCTACAATGGAACAATCAGGATTAATTAGTATTGTTGTTGGTGCAGGCGCAGCATGGTTTGGTTTATACACCGGAACTAGCAAGAAGTAACATAATAACAAATAAGTACTAGTATGGACTATTATAACATACTAGGTGTTCCAAAAGGCGCTTCTGCCAAAGAACTTAAACAAGCATACAAAAAGAAAAGTATGCAACATCATCCCGACAGGGGTGGTGACGAAGAAGAGTTCAAAAAAATAAACGAAGCATACGCAACACTTAAAGATCCGCAAAAGAGAGCAGGGTATGATAATCCTAGTCCTTTTGGCGGAGGTAGATCACAGGGGTTTGGCGGCGGTGGACATGCCGGATTTGAAAATATTAATGATGTTTTCAACAATATGTTTAATGGAGGATTTCAGCCTAGAGGAAATATGGATGTAACCTTAGGCATTAAGTTAACACTAGAAGAATCTTTTAAAGGTAAAAGTTTAATTGCTAATTATCAATTAAACACAGGCAAGCAAGAAACAGTTACTATTGAGGTTCCTAAAGGTGCAAAGGACGGAGATACAATTAGATATCAAGGTCTTGGCAATGAGTTTCCTGGAAGAGGCAGAGGGAATTTAAACTGTAGAGTACAAATACAACCGCATAGACTTTATAGACGCGACGGTGACAACTTGTATACTCTACACAAAGTAGATGCACTAGGCATGATTACCGGATGTAAAACTATAGTACAAACAATAGACGGTCGTAAGTTAGAACTAAAGATACCTAAAGGCACACAGAATCAAACGACATTTAATATTACAGATAACGGCATGCCTAATATAAACAGTGGCAGACGTGGAAACTTATATATAACTATAGAAGCTGAAATATTCCAAACAGACAGTAACGAACTGTTAGAGTTAATTAGACAAATAAATGAGAAAAGAAATGAAATTAGTTAAAAGTCCGGACCCTTGGTTAGAAAAAGTAGTAAAAGAATTTGACTTCGATGCATTAGATGCTAAATCTATTGCACAAGAAATGATTAATCTTATGACTGCCGAAGGTGGTATTGGACTTAGTGCAAACCAGGTTGCATTAGATGCACAAATTTTAGTAATGAAACCTCATCTATTAGAAAACAAAGAACCGTTTGCTATGATTAATCCAGTTATTGAAAGTGTAACTATTAATATGGAAAACATGCCCGAAGGGTGTTTAAGTTTTCCAGGTTTAATATTATCGGTAAAACGTCCACGTGGAATTATAGTTAAATACCTTGACATAGATTCTAAAGAGTGTATAATAGAACTATACGATTTAGATGCTAGATGTTTTTTACACGAATATGATCACTTACAAGGGATCGAGTTTATAGACAGAGTATCTAAGTTGAAATTAGATTTTGCAAAGAAAAAAATGAGAAAACAGAGGAAGAAACAATATGGTTGAACCAAGTAAAGAGCTACAGTTAGTTTTTGATAAAGCAATTAGTGATGCTAAGTCGCTTCAGCACGAGTATGTTACACTAGAGCATATCATGTTTGCTATGCTTTGTTCAGAAAATTTCTATAATGCTGTTCAAGGATACGGTGCTGATCCGGATTTTGTAAAGGCTAATTTAGAACATTATCTTAAAGAAAAACTTAACGAAATTAAAACCGAAGAAACAAAATATAAGCCAAAGAAAACTTCGTCAGTAGAACGTGTTCTTAATAGAGCATTTACACAAGTACTGTTTAGTGGACGTCCAGAGATTACACTTCCCGATGTTATGCTAAGTCTACTTAGTGAAAAGAAATCTATGGCTACATACTATCTTGAAGAAGTAGGAATTACTAAAGAAAAATTTGCTGAATATATTAATTCAGAATTTGAAGCAGAGTACGAAGATGAAGAAATGAGTGGAGCAGCACAAAAGGCTCTACGTGCATTTACTACAAATTTAAACGACGATGTTAGAAAAAATAAAGTTGATCCTGTTATAGGTAGAGCTGAAGAACTAGAATCACTTGCGTTGGCACTTGGTCGTAGAAGTAAGAATAATGTACTAATGGTTGGTGATCCTGGTGTAGGTAAAACAGCAATTGCCGAAGGACTTGCATATAACATTGTTAATGATAATGTACCAGACTTCTTAAAAGAATTTAGTGTTTATAATCTTGACATTGGTTCTATGCTTGCTGGTTCAAAATACAGAGGTGACTTTGAAGAGCGATTTAAACTTGTACTAACAGGGTTGAAAAGCAAAGGTAAAACAATTATGTTTATCGACGAAGCTCATATGATGAGCGGTGCAGGTGCAGCAGGTAGCAATAGTGCTAATGATTTAGCAAACATGCTAAAGCCTGCTCTTGCTAAAGGTAACATTAAAGTTGTTGCATCAACTACTTGGGAAGAATATCGTAAGTACTTTGAAAAGGATCGTGCATTAATGCGTAGATTCCAACGTGTAACAATTGACGAACCTAGTAATGAAGTTACTAAAGATATTTTACGTGGTATTAAGAAATACTATGAGGACTATCATGCAACTACTATTACTGATGATGCAATCGAAGCGGCTGTAAAACTTAGTGTAAAATATCAATCAGATAAAAAATTACCTGATAAAGCAATTGACTTACTTGATGTTGCTTGTTCAAGATTTAAATTATCTAATACACCCGAAGGCGAACGCACAGTTAGTCAAGAAGAAGTACAGTTCGAGCTTAGTAAGATGATTGGTCTTCCAGTTGATCAAGTTGCTGAGAGAGAATCAGGTAACTTAGGAAATCTAGATAAAAATATTAAGAAAGTTGTATACGGACAAGACACTGCTGTTGATGAAGTTGTTGACAAGATACTTGTTAGCCAAGCAGGACTAAAACCGGAAGATAAGCCAGTAGGGTCATTTGTGTTTATGGGTCCAACTGGTACTGGTAAAACTGAAACAGCAAAAGCACTATCAAATGAATTAGGTGTAAAACTTGTTAGATTTGATATGAGTGAATATCAAGAAAAACATGCTGTAGCAAAATTAATTGGTTCACCTCCAGGATACGTAGGACATGAAGAAAATGCAGGTCTACTAATTACAAAATTGCAAGAAAATCCTAACTGTGTATTACTATTAGATGAAATAGAAAAAGCACATCCAGATGTATCGCAAATATTGTTACAGATTATGGATAACGGTAAAGTTACAGGGTCAAATGGTAAGGAAGCAGATGCACGAAATAGTATCATTATTCTTACAACTAACTTAGGTGCTAAACAAGCAGAAAAGAATTCTATTGGATTCGGTGATGAACAAGAAGAAGTGTACGAAGATACCGAGTTGAAGAAGTTTTTTGCTCCAGAGTTTAGAAATAGACTTGACGGTGTAATTACGTTTAACAAACTTGGTAAGCCTGTGATGATGAAAATTGTTGGCAAGTTCCTTGTTGAACTTAAGAACATGGTAAAAGACAAGGGCGTTGTTATTAACATTACAGACGAAGCATTAGACTACTTAGTAGATAAAGGATTTGATCCTAAAATGGGGGCTAGACCATTACAACGTGTTATTGATAAAGAAATTAAAAGACCTTTATCACGAGAATTGTTATTTGGTAAACTTAAAAGCGGTGGAACTGTAACAATTGACATTGTAAAAGGTGAGGTCTCTCTAAACGTATTAGAGGAATCGACTGTTGAGAACCTATGACACAACTAAACTCTTTTACGACCAATACGTTTACAAACTAGTATTCACAAACGGTTTATCAAGTATATTTCGTAATAAAAATCTAACCTATGCAAGGAAAATACTTGATAGGTTAGATAGTGCGGAACAAGCAGGAAAACCTCTTGCTGTACAAAGGATGCGTAGAGTAGAGCCGGTATCTGTAACTAACTTTGTTGATGCTAAGAAGTTAATTAGATTACTTTATAATTTTGAAGATTATACATTAAGGATTGAACTATCCAAAATGAGTATCTATGCTAATTCTAAAGAATGGCTTACAACAATTAAACATTCAGTAGATCCAAACTGTGTGTTAGAGTTCTGGGAACCTAGTCCATTACAAATTGATAAACTAAAACCTAATGTTTTGATATCTGATTCGTATCCAGGATACGAATATAAAGTTACTATGGGCAAAAGCAAAGGTAGTCCAGAATTTGCCAAATTTGCACAAAATAATCCTAATCTAATAAAAGCAGGTCCTATTTTACTTGAATCCTGTGAACGTAAAAGCTATGTGGACGGATTTTACTTCTTTGTTAGAGACGAAAAAACTCTAGGCCTAATTAACTTATTTTTAAGTAATATTCGCCGAATTGATAAAATTGTCGCTATGTAATGTTTTAGATAAATACTTACATGGCACAGAGCGAAACAATATTATCTAATCAATCACACCCTGGTGACAGTACAATAGAATCTCACACAGGTGAAAAGTTTAAAGGCGACGGTTATTATGGCCGTGCAGACGGCTTACATACAGTACAGTATAACATATCAGGATTTACAGGTATAGTGGCTATACAAGGCACACTTGCAGTTAATCCGGTTGACGCAGACTGGTTTACAGTCTACACTGAAACACATTCACAAACAACTAAAGTAATTGCAACTAACTTTACTGGCAATTATGTATGGGTTAGAGCTTACATTAGTGAATGGACTGACGGAACAGTTACTAGTATGTTGTTAAATCATTAAGGAAGCATCATGGAACATTTTATAAGAGTAGTAATGGAAAAACAAGATACACTAAGCGAAGGCTTAAATGAAAGTGTATTTCCAGGAAGTTATGTATTTGAATCAGATCAGGGTGCTACGATATTTGAAATGCCGTTATCCGATGAACTTAACTCTGAACAAGCCGACGAATTTGCACAAAAATTAAGTGAATATGTTTTTAACCAAGGTTATAACGACTTTGATATAGAAATATCCACAAACGACGATTCAACTATAGACGAAGAAACATATGACGACGATGACGAATTTTATGAAGAATACGGCGTTATGTGGTACAACGATGATGACGATCCGATAGACGAAGCAGAATACCAAGGACGTAAAGTTAAATTAGGCAAGCCTATGCAAGGCGATGTTAAGAAGTTTAAAGTTTATGTTAAAGATCCTAAGACAGGTAACGTAAAGAAAGTTAACTTTGGACACGGCGGAAGTAGTGTCAAAGGTAAAGCAATGAAGATTAAAAAGAATAATCCAGCACGTAGAAGAAGTTTCCGTGCTAGACATAATTGTGATAATCCAGGGCCGCGTACTAAAGCACGTTACTGGTCATGTAGGAAATGGTAGTATGAAGATATTTGAATTTACAGATAATGATGAGCCAAAATTAAATTTTGATAGTATAGAAGACTTATGTATTTTTATGCGTAATGACCCTATGTTTTATCGTAAACAATTTTTCCCATGTATGGCTAATATATCAGACAAAATTGACAGCGACGGAAAATGTGACCCTAATAAAGATATAGGCCCATGTGTTGATAATGCATGTAATGCTTATTGCAATCAATATGATTTGCCACATGATCCTAAAACATTATTCCCAATAGAAGATAGACGATCTATAGTATCTAAAATATATTCTGAAGAAATGCCTAATATTAAACAGGGAATGTATAAGGCAGAATCATCATGCTCTTAAGAGAACTATTCGAAGCTCCAAAGAAAATAGCTGTAGCAGCATTTGGAAGAATGAATCCTCCAACTATTGGACACGAAAAACTTGTTAATAAAATTAAAAGTCAAAGTGGTGATCATTATATTTTCTTAAGCCAAACACAAAAACCAAAAGACAATCCATTACCGTTTGATGTAAAATTAGACTTTGCCAAAAAGTTTTTTCCCGGTATTAATGTAGGGCATCCACAAGTACGTACTCCAATACAGATGTTACAACTACTAGAAAAACTAGGATATACAGATGTTGTTTATGTAGCAGGTTCAGATCGTGTAGAAAGTTTTGATAAACTGTTTAACGATTATAATGGTAAAGAATATAACTTTGATAGTATTACAGTAATAAATGCGGGCGAACGTGATCCTGATGCAGAAGGTGCAGAAGGTATGAGTGCAAGTAAAATGAGAGCGGCAGCTGCTCAAGGAAACTTAGAAGCATTTACACAAGGAGTTCCAAGATCTGCTTTGGCTAAAGATATGTATGATGCTGTACGTGATGGTATGGGATTAGTAGACAAACAGCCTGTAGATGAATCTAAACGTGGTACAAAGTAAATGGATGATCTAGAGTATATAAAGAAGTTAGCCGGTGTTAACGAATTTAAAGGTTACACAGAATATACTCTTGAAAACATAAGCGATGCTGCAAATTCAAATGCAAAAAAAATGCGTGATAAAAATATTCGTCCTGGTGACAAAGAGTGGTTTGAATTATGGTTCAGTCAACCAAAAATGATGAATCAAAATATGCCAGGTGGATTTAGAGGACGCAAAAAGAAATGAGAATTAGAGAACTTTTTGAAGATGGAAGAATTGTAAAAGGCGTTAACACTACTGTTGATGTAGGGCCTAACGAAATTACAAAACAAGCAGCTAAGTTTGGATTTAAAGTAGACAAAGACGGACGTCCACAAAACCATCCTAGCAAAGTAAAAGGTTCTAAAACTAATGTTGCATTTAACTTAGGTATAACTGAAAGTAAAAATTTTGCAGAAGCACTAGGTGAAATTGCTAGTTCTACCCAAATATACGTAGACATGGACGGAGTACTTGCAGACTTTTTTGGCGAATGGGCTAAACTAATGCAAGTTGATCATTTTACAGATATTGACAAGCAACATGATATTAACGATGCATTACAGAAAATACGAGACACTGACGACTTTTGGTTACGTTTACCTATATTACCAGAAGCAAAGAATTTACTTAATTTAATTAAAGAAGTTAAAGGCGAATATAGTATATGTACTAGTCCTTTAGCAGATGATCCTAATTCAGAAAAACATAAGCGTACTTGGGTAGAAAAGAATCTAGCATTTTTTCCGCCTAAAGAAGTATTTGTTACACATAATAAACCACAATTTGCTACAGCAAAGGACGGCACCCCTAATATATTAATTGATGACTATGGCGTTAATATTAATGCTTGGGAAGCAGCTGGCGGCTATGGGTTTAAATACAAAGACCATAAGTTTGAACGTACAGCTAAAGATATTAAACAGCATATGCAAGAGCCAGTAGAAGAAGGCAAAATGTTAGCTAATCCTAAAAATACATTCCTTACAAAAGCAGACACAGCATACGACTTTATTAAGGTAGGCACAAACTTAGCAAACTTAAAAGATGTTCCAGCAGGCGGAAATATGGACGAGCCAGACATAATGATTGCTCCATATGCAGGCGCTAAAGAAATGAAGTATCTTATGAAGCAACTTAATCGTATTGGTTACAAAACACAAGATGCACAAGGTTATCAAGATGCACACTATGACGATGAACCAACTGGTGGAGAAGCACCTCCACAAATGAAGGCACAAGGTCCATTAGGTAAAATTAAAATATCTAAGTTACGTGGTGTACAAAAAGAAAGAACATACGAAAAATTAACAAAGCAACTAGAACGTGTATTAGAAGGCGACTATGCTCCTCTACAGATTGACCGTAAAGGTAGAGTAATTAACGGACATCACAGACTAGATGCATTACGTTTAGTAGGTGAAGAGTATGCTCGTGTACATATGATCGATGATGTAGTAGAAAACATAAAAGAAAACTTTGCTGATGGTAAGAAAAAAGGCAAAAGCAGACCTGGTAGAGTAAAGAAGTCAGGTGCTAGTTGTAATGGGTCAGTAACTAGTTTAAGAGCAAAAGCAAAAAAGGCTAGTGGAGAACGTGCTAAAATGTACCACTGGTGTGCTAATATGAAAGGTGGCAAGAAGTAATGTTTAGCAGGCAATGTAAACTACACTTAGAAGCAAAGAACGAAACAGGACTACAACATATGAAAGGCGCACTTATAACTGCGGTTAAGTTACAGATGCTTGTACCAGCAATAATTGTACATAGTGTTGCGCCACGTTTTTTTACAAATACAACTACTAATGTTTTAGAAGATATTTTACATAAGCGTAAAGATGCATAAATACATATAACAACGCTACCAAGGATTAACAAATGAAAATTTATGAAATAACATCAATAAAGAACGAAGAACAACTTGACGAAATGTTACCGGCATTATTATTACCCAGTATAATAGCAGGAGCAAGAATTGCTGGTCCTTGGTTAGTAAAGCAAGGTGCAAAGATAGTTGCACAAAGAGGCGCTGCAGCTTCAGTAGCTGGAACAGCAGCTAAAAAAGGTGCTGAGGTTGTTGCTAAAGGTGCTGGCAAAGTTGCTACTGGTACAGCTAACACACTTCTTAAACGTCCAATAGCAACTACTGCAATAGGCGGTGGCGCATATGTTGCTAAGAAAGCTGGTGACGGTATTGACGAACTAGTAAGAAAAGGCGGAGAAAATATTGACGCTATAAAAGATCAAGTATCTGCTGCATTAGGTGGTTCAGGATTTGCTAAAGTTGTAGCATTTGCATCTAAGTATGCAATTCCAGGGTTAGCTGCTGTTGCTATACTATACGGTGGTAAAAAGATTTGGGATTATGCTACTAAAGCCGGAGAAGAAGATCCAAAACTTGCAACAGAAAATGCTACAATGGGTGCTACAGCATCAGGTAACGTAGCATCAGTTGCTAATCCAATAGCTGCAAACGCTAAGATAAAACGTGATAAAAATGGTGTTCCAGTAGCACCGCAAAAGAAAAATAAAGACGGAACCGCTATTAATGCACTTGACATGAAAAATAATATCATGGGCGGGAAAGCAATTAAGAGGACACAATAACATGGCTAAGACAAATCCAAACCAAAAACCTAAAGGAGCATTTGCTCAAGGGTTCGCAAAAGGTTATGACACGATGGGTAACATATTAGACCCAGATTCATTACGTAAAGGATTAACTGCTTTAGGTAAAAAAATAACTACTCCAGATGATGAAACTACTAAGATGAAAGTTACTGCTGCAGATAAAAGAATGAATACTGTTGCATACCAAAGATTAATGAAGGGCGATCCACGTTATGTAAATGCCATTAAAGAAGGCCTTGCTGATAAAGCAGACATGGCAGAACGTGACCATGAAGTACAAATGGCTCGTGCAGACTTATACAAGATTGCAAAGTATGCTATCGAACTACACGACATGATGAAAAAAGTTACAGAAGCAGAAGGTATTGAAGGTTGGCAACAGGCTAAGATTACTAAAGCAGCTGACTATATGAGTAGTGTATTCCATTCATTAGATTATGACTTACGCTTTAACGAAGTAACTGAAGCTAAGGACACACATTGTTCAGACAAGTGCTGTGGTGCCGACGTTAAAAGAGAAGATTGTGTATGCCCTGCAGACTGTGAACATTGTAACTGTAACAATTCTAAAGTTGCAGAAGGCAAAAGTCCGCATAAAAAAGGTACTAAGAAATACAAAGCACACATGGCTGCTATGCATGCCGAGAGTATAAAAGATCCTTACAAAAAAGGACTAATGGACAAACTACACGAAGCAAAACAAAGTGTTTGTAAAGAGTGCGGTAATCCAAGTTACACTACACTTGACGAAGAAAAACAAAAAGGCGTTGACGGCAAAGTATGCTGGAAAGGCTACAAGCGTATGGGCACCAAGAAAAAAGGTGGCAAGACTGTAGATAACTGTGTGAAGATGTAATTATGGCAGACGACTTTTACAAAATGAGTTCAATGATGAAGGATCTATTTCCTTCAAATCCACAAGCAGATAGAGCTGCTTTAATGGGCATGGTTAATGGCGGTCAACCGCAAGAAAGTGTGCAAGTTAAGGAAAACTTCCTACAGGAAAGTGTAGATGTACCGCAGGGTAGTTTACAAATGGATAAGAACTATAGTGTAAATGATTTTGCTGCCCTTGCAGGTGTTACTACAGCACAACCAAATCGTGTAGTAGAAACAATAACAGACCAAGATTATCGACCAATACCTTCTACATTTGAAGATAAAGACACACGTATTGCACAACTTGAAGAGCGTGTGGCTAAACTAGAAAAAATGCTACAAGAAGAACGCACTGACGAAATCCTTCCAGCTGTTGCAGCTGTGGCAGGTAGAGCAGTTGCTGGCGCTGTAGTAAATAAACTTACTGCAAATAAAAAGAATAAAAAACCGACACACAAGATGCCAGACGGCACTGTAATGAAGGGCAAGTCACACAAAAAGCCATTTGTTAAAGACAAGGCACAAAAAGAATCATTTATCAAAGATGAACTTTATCGTAAATTAAAAGAATACGAATATAAATCAAAATAATTGCTTGACTTCTAAGCAAACTTCCTATATAATATAATAATTACAAACTAAACTCAAAGGAGAACTTATGAGCAGTAGGACCTATGGCCCTGAAGAAAAGGCTAAATTGGAGCGTCTTGTTAACGAAGGCGTAACCGTAATGCAAGAAATAGAAGACTTAAATATAGGTCTTAAAGATACAGTTAAGGCTGTAGCAGAAGAACTAGATATTAAACCGTCTATGATTAATAAAGCAATCAAGATTGCACAAAAAGGAGATTGGGAAAAGGTCGCTAATGACTTTGACGATCTTGAAACATTAGTAGTAACGGTCGGTAAGGACAAATAGATGCAAAAGATTAAAGCATTTTGGGTAGATAGTTATACCAGTGATAAAACAGCGTTTTACTTTGAATTAGTAAGTTTTGTATTCACAGTATATGCCAGTCTAACTCTTGCTTTAACAGCAAGTAACCCTAATATGCTTATAGTGTATCCAGGGTTCCTAATAGGCAGTGTTACACAATGCTACGCAGCCTATAGACGTGGTGCTGCTTGGGTAATGTTACTAACTGGATACTTTGCTGTAGTAAATATATTTGGATTTGGGGTTGCATCACTATGGTGGTAAAACCTTATCAATGGCTAGCGTGGGTGGCAACAGTATGTTTGCTAACTGCCGCTACCCTAGCCGCATTTAATGTTTACCCTTTGTATATTTGGGCATTCATTATCAGTAATAGTTTATGGATACTAGTAGGTATCTTATGGAAAGAGAAAAGTCTTATAGTAATGAACGCAGGACTAACCGTAATTTATATTGCAGGATTGTTGTTCTAATAAGTACTAATAACGCCAAAGACAATTGTCAGGCATGTAGAAGGTTAAGTTGGCCATAAGCAACGTAGGAGAATAAATGAGTTATGTAGACGCACTATTTGATCGCGACTCTGACATTATCAGAGTTGTTGAACGCAAAGACGGTAAACGTGAGTTCCGTGAATATCAAGCAAAATATACTTTTTACTATAAGGATCAACGAGGCAAATATAAGAGTGTCTATGGTGATCCATTAAGTCGTATTGTTTGTAAGAATACAAAAGACTTTCGAAAAGAAGTTGCTATTAATCGAGACAAAGAACTTTTTGAAAGCGATGTAAATCCTATCTTCCAATGTTTAAGTGAAAACTATCTTAACCAAGATGCTCCTAAACTAAACATTGCGTTTTTTGATATTGAGACAGACTTTGATCCTGAAAAGGGCTTTGCTGATCCTAGTGATCCGTTTATGCCTATTACTTCTATAAGTGTATATTTGCAATGGCTTGACACAATGGTGTGTATTGCTGTTCCACCTAAGACACTTACTATGGAGCAAGCAAGAGCAGAACTTGAAGGTATTGACAACGTAATGTTGTTTGAAAAAGAAGGTGATATGATTGACACTTTCTTAACGCTGATCGAAGACGCTGATATTTTATCAGGTTGGAACAGTGAAGGGTATGATATTCCTTATACTGTAAACAGAACTAGTCGTGTACTAAGCAAAGACGACACACGTAGATTCTGCTTGTGGGGACAGTTGCCTAAGAAACGTGAGTATGAAAAATACGGTAAGGCTGCTGTTACGTTTGACTTAGTAGGCCGCGTCCACTTAGATAGTTTAGAACTATATCGAAAGTACACATACGAAGAACGTCATACATATCGACTAGATGCAATTGGTGAAATTGAAGTAGGCGAAAACAAAGTACCATATGAAGGTACTCTTGATCAACTATACAATAACGACTTTAGAAAGTTTATTGAATACAACATACAAGATACCGCACTACTAGACAAACTAGACAAGAAACTAAGATTTATTGATCTTTCTAACACAGTTGCTCACGAAAATACTGTGATGCTACAAACTACTATGGGTGCTGTTGCTGTTACAGAGCAAGGTATTGTTAACGAAGCACATAACAGAGGCTTACAAGTTCCTAATCGTAAAAGACGAGACGACACAGAAAACACACAAGCCGCAGGTGCATATGTTGCGTTTCCAAAGAAAGGCTTGCACAAATGGGTAGCTTCAATGGATTTAAATTCACTGTATCCGAGTGTTATTCGTGCATTAAATATGGCACCTGAAACTGTTGTAGGACAGATACGTCCAGAGATAAGCGAAGCCCGTGTACAAGAAGACATGGGATTAAAGAAAAAGTCATTTGCAGGAAGTTGGGAAGGACGGTTTAGTACTGAAGAATACGAAGCCGTTATGGAGCAACGTAAAGACATTCCGTTGACTATCGACTTTGAAAACGGACAAACTGAAGTAATGAGCGGAGCCGAACTATATAAGATAATCTTTGATAGTCATAATCCGTGGATGCTTAGTGCCAATGGCACAATATTTACAACAGAGTTTGAAGGTGTTATTCCAGGACTACTAAAGCGTTGGTATGCTGAACGTAAAGATATGCAGGCACAACTTAAAAAAGCAAAAGACGCCGGCAATGCTGTTGAAATTGAATATTGGGATAAAAGACAGTTGGTTAAAAAGATTAACCTAAACTCACTGTATGGTGCTATTCTTAATCCTGGTTGTAGATTCTTTGATAAACGTATTGGTCAAAGTACAACATTAACAGGACGTAGCATTGTTAAGCATATGAGTGCAGAGGTAAACAAAGTTATTACAGGAACATATGATCATGTTGGAGAAGCAATGATTTACGGTGATACTGACTCGTGTTACTTTAGTGCATATCCTACACTTAAAGCTGATATTGATGCAGGTAAGATTCCGTGGGATAAAGACAATATCATTACATTATATGATCAAGTATGCGAAGCGGCAAATACTACGTTTAATGACTTTATGATGGATGCATTTCATTGTCCTAAGAGTCGTGCAGAAGTTATTGCAGCAGGTAGAGAAATTGTTGCACAATCAGGATTGTATATTACTAAGAAGCGTTATGCCGCACTAGTTTATGATAACGAAGGCTTTAGAACAGACATTGATGGTAAGCCTGGTAAAGTAAAAGCAATGGGCTTAGACTTGCGTAGATCAGATACTCCTGTGTTTATGCAAGACTTCTTAAAAGAATTACTAACAATGGTGTTAACTGATGTTCCACAAGAGGAAGTACTAGAACGTATTACTGTATTCCGTAAGGAATTTAGCGATCGTCCAGGTTGGGAAAAAGGTAGTCCAAAACGTGCGAACAAAGTAGGACATTATCAAAGGTTGGAAGAAAAGCAAGGCAAGGCAAATATGCCTGGTCATGTACGGGCAAGCATTAACTGGAATACGCTGAAGCGTATGAACGGAGACAAATACTCGCAAGAAATTGTTGACGGCATGAAAGTTATTGTTTGTAAATTAAAACAGAATCCGCTAGGTTACACAAGTGTTGCGTATCCAACAGACGAGTTACGTATTCCAGAATGGTTTAAAGAATTACCATTTGATGATGCAGCAATGGCGGAAACTATTATTGATAATAAACTAGATAACTTAATTGGTGTGCTTAACTATCCACTAGAAGATACTAAGCGACACAATACATTTACTAGTTTGTTTGATTTTGGAGAATAAAATGAAAATTAAATTCGAAGCAGAAATAGATACTGACAATGAGCAGGACCTAAATACTATTGAAGAATTAATTTCTATGCTAAGACAATTAGCAGAAAACTATTACGAGGAGTAAATTAAATGTGGGTTTTAGTGTTTATATATTTCTATGATGCAAAACCATATGTCGAAACATATGATATGTATAGAACAATGGCTGAATGTTTTGAAGGTAGGGATATATTAGCATCAGATGTTGGTAAGGGCGATGGATATTTTAAAGTCGGCCAACAAGCAGTTTGTATTAATATGAATGAGAGTTAATTATGAAAGTAAATGTAAATGACATTGGCGGAGTTGTAGTTAAAGACGATCATCGCTACGTTGTAAAAGATAACACATTGTTAAAAAACTTAGTTTTAAGCAGTACAATGTTGTCAGCTAATAAAAGTACAACAGGACATAGACACGCTGGACAGGAAGAAGTGTATATGTTTATCAGTGGTAGTGGACAGATGGAACTTGATCATAAAATATTTGATGTTACGGCAGGTGATACTGTACTAATTGAAGACAATGTATTCCACAGAGTACATAATAATACAGATATTGGCTTGAAGTTTATTTGTGTATTTGACGGTGGAAGGAATCACTAATGAAAGTAGGATTTACATGTAGTGCATTTGACTTACTTCACGCAGGACACGTACAAATGTTACGTGAAGCAAAAGATCAATGCGATTATTTAATTGTAGGATTACAAACAGACCCAAGTATGGATAGGCCTGAAAAGAATCCGCCCGTACAATCAATCATCGAACGATATACTCAACTGAAAGCAGTAGGATATGTTGATGAAATCATTCCTTACGGAACTGAGCAAGACCTAGAAGATATTTTGAGCATGTATACTCTACATGTACGTATCTTAGGCGAAGAATATAGAGATAAAGAGTTTACTGGTAGAGATATTTGCCGAAAACGTGATATTGATATATTCTTTAACAGACGAGATCATAGGTTTAGTTCAAGTGACCTAAGAAATCGAGTTTCTAAGAAACAGAAATAGTAATTAATGCTTGACAAAAACCTAAATATACTTTATAATAAAACTTAATATAGGAGAATATAAATGAAAGATATATTACAAGACGTAGTTGCACATACACATGCACTAGGTTTTTTATCACTAGTTAAAGTTAACGCTGAAGAAACTACTGGCATTGATGCAATGGCAGAAGATAGATCAGTTATTTTAACAGCAACAACACATAACCCAGTAACTGAGTTCATTGGAACTTTTGGTATGCCTAACTTAGATAAACTAAGTTTGCATTTGAAGAATCCAGAGTACAAAGATAACGCTAAATTGGAGGTAGTTCAATCAGAGCGTAATGGCGAAACTGTGCCAACACACATACACTTTGAAAATGCAGCAGGTGACTTTGAAAACGATTATCGTTTTATGAATAAAGCAATTATCGAAGAAAAACTTAAAACTGTTAAGTTTAAAGGTGCATCATGGGACGTAACATTTGAACCAAGCATGGCAAGTATTGCACGTATGAAGTTACAAAGTGCTGCACACGCTGAAGAGCCTACATTTAATGTAACAACTACTGATAGTAATCTTGTGTTTAGTTTTGGTGATGCAAGTACACACGCAGGTAGCTTTATCTTTCAACATGCTGTTGAAGGTGAATTAAGTCATACTTGGAGTTGGCCTGTAGCACAAGTACAATCTATTTTAAACTTAGACGGTAATATTACAATGAGCATTTCCAATCAAGGTGCAATGATGATTACTGTAGATAGCGGCCTAGTAAAATACGATTATATTTTACCAGCACAGAGTAAGTAGAATATGCGTAAGGACTTAACCGCAGAACAAAATGACTATGCACATTTTCTTCCAGCATTAAGTGGTTTTTACGCAACTTATGTAGGTAAGCAGAGATTTCCAGATCCTGTAAAAGGCCCATATATCGAAGACGGACGTATTCCTGCTAATTGGAATAACGGTGTAGAAAGTTTAAACTATCTTAATAAGCAACAAGGTGCATTTACATATAAATGGACACTATACTCAGCAGGTCATGCTGACTTAGATACAAATAAGATTGTACCTAAAGAAGATATGGTCCGAAATAGAGATAGAGAAAACACATGGTTACTTGGTGACTCAGGTGGTTTCCAGATTGGTAAAGGTGTTTGGGAAGGAGATTGGAAAGATCCTAACTGTCCTAAAGCACAAAAGAAACGAGATGGTGTGCTACGTTGGATGGACGCTTACATGGACTACGGTATGGTGCTTGATATTCCGGCTTGGGTGGCACGTTCACCCGAAGGAGCAAAAGCAACAGGCATTAGTACATACGAAGAAGCTGTTAAAGCGACACGTATTAACAATGACTATTGGATGAAGCATAGAACAGGTGCTTGTAAATTGTTAAATGTCTTACAAGGCGAGAATCATGCTGATGCAGAAGATTGGTATCAGCAAATGAAAGATTATTGTGATCCTAACATATACCCAGACAAACATTTTAATGGTTGGTCAATGGGTGGTCAGAACATGTGTGATGTGCATTTGGTTCTTAAACGTATAGTTGCATTAAGATATGACGGACTATTGGAGCAAGGCATACACGATGTAATGCACTTCTTAGGCACAAGTAAGCTAGAATGGGCTACATTACTAACAGACATACAAAGAGCTGTTCGTAAGTATCATAACCCAAACTTTATGATTACATTTGATTGTGCTAGTCCTTTTCTTGCTACAGCAAATGGTCAAGTGTACATTCAAAACGAAACCCCAGATAGAGGTAAATGGACTTATAGAATGGTTCCTAGCATAGATGATAAAAAATATGCTACTGATACTAGAACGTTCCGTGATGCTGTATTACAAGATGGTATCTTTAAGAACTTTGAAGATAGTCCACTAACTGATGGTATGCTTGTAAATGATGTTTGTCATTATAAGCCCGGCGACCTAAATAAAATAGGTAAAGAAGGCAAAACAAGTTGGGATTCATTTAGTTATGCAATACAGATGGGTCACAATGTATGGAGTCATATTAATGCTGTACAAGAAGCAAACAGACAGTATGATGCAGGTATAACTCCTAAGATGTTAGTAGACGAACGCTTTGATAGAGTTTACTTTAAAGATATAGTTGAAGCAATATTTGCGGCAAATAGCCGTGAAGAAGCAAATGCAATTATAGAAGAGTTTAGTAAATTTTGGATGAGTATTCCTGGTACTAGAGGTGCTATTGGCAAAAAGACTGTTAACTCTAGTACATATTTCAACGCATTGTTTGATGTAGAAGAATCAGTACAAGAAGAAGAACTAGAAGCTGGTGAATATACAGAAGAACAAGAAAATAAGTTAGGGGACCTTGAGGATGAGCAATTACAGTGATGAACATGATAAGATAGCCGTTCAATTAAAATCGTTATATGAGAAACATAGAAAACTTGACGATAGCATAATAAACCGTTATAATAAGTTTGCAACCGATAGTGAAATTAATATGTTAAAAACTAAAAAACTATTCTTTAAAGATGAAATATATAGGTTAGAAAAGAGACTGAGCGAACTATGAAAAGAGATTACGAAAGCGGTATAAGTAGTACGCCTATTATGTTTACAGGTGTAGAAGTCGAAAAGACTCCTGCATTTGGTATGCAAACACTGTTTGTAGATGGTATTCAAGACATTGAAACTATACTTGAATACTATAACAAGTTAGACTGTAAACATATATTCTTTGGTGCAAATCATTCATACAGTCCGAGCGAAGCGGACGAGTTCGAAGCGTGGGACAAGTATATTCTAGAGTTTGTAAAAGAAGGCTATTTGTGTAGTTTAGATATTCCAAGTACTATTAACCTAGAATGGTTCTTAGATGGCGGCTTAGTAGAGTATGATAACTTTATTCCGCAAATACGTGTTGTAGTACCATATGTTAAGCAATGGAACTATAATACTATGGTTAAGATAGACGACAAGGATTTCAAAGCAAGTAATCCAGGTGTTTGGTGCCATAGCCTACACGACTTAATGGATAGAGAAAAATTTACCGATTGGGGCAAATATGGCCTTGACAAAGTAATTAAATGAAAGTATAATAATACTATGCAAGAACGCTACTACGATTATATGTTAAGGCGCTACAGAGAGGATAGAATGGAAAATACAATAAATAACTCACAAAAGAGTATATGGGTAACCTTTAGAAAAGAAGGTATTCATAAATACCCGGCGGCATTAGATGACCCAAAACTTGCAACAGGTGATGACATGGACGTTTCGTTCCTTGGTTATCCTCATCGTCATATTTTCCACTTCAGGGTGCGTATCGAAGTGTTCCATGACGATAGAGACATCGAGTTCATCCAGTTCAAAAGATGGCTTGAAAAGCTCTATAATGATTCCGACGGTGCGGTGCTCGTACTAGATTACAAATCATGTGAAATGATCGCAGACGATCTTTATTCACAAATTTCTGCAAAGTTCCCCGGCCGCTTTGTTGAAATTGATGTCTCCGAAGATGGAGAAAATGGCTGTCAAATTTTTTACCCAAAACCCTAAACCCTAAATGCTATTATTAAAAGGAAAACTAAGATGGCAAAGAACTTTCCGAAAGTTATGGATATCTATAACGATCTTGACAAGTTTCGCGACTACTGTCGCTTTGAAGGTAAAGTCTTTAACGAAAAAGACTTATATAAAGAAGGCGCACCTGTATGGGAAGCCTATAAAAAGTACCAAGGGTGGCTACGTGCAAAAGCACGTAATAATGGCCGCACAATGAATAATCGGAGAACCTAATGACTATCTATATTGTAGACATCGAAGCAGTAGACACACGATACACTAAGCAATGGAAAGAACATCTTCCTACGCAACTGCAACGAGCTACCAATACAGATGTAGAAGTTATTAGTGGAGGGGATACGCCGCAGGCTACTACGCCTGGGGCTTTTCTTAACTTCGGTGGTACTAATGTTTATAAAAGTAAGCAACTTGAAAAAATAGGCGAAATGTTTTGTAACGGTGTAGTTAAAGATGGTGATTACTTCTTATACACAGATGCATGGAATCCTACTGTTATACAACTAAAGTATATGGCAGAACTTTTAGGTGTCGATATTAAAGTTGGTGGCTTGTGGCATGCTGGATCATATGATCCGCAAGACTTCTTAGGTAGACTTATAGGTGATAAGCCTTGGGTCAGACATGCCGAGATGTCAATGTTTGAATGTTATGATGATAACTTCTTTGCTACTGACTTTCATATAGATATGTTTACAGATGTATTTGACGAAGACTATGACATAGACTATGACAAAATACACCGTGTAGGTTGGCCTATGGAGTATCTAAAGAATAGTTTAAACAGTTACAAAGGTATGGAAAAAAGAGACTTAATATTATTTCCGCACCGTGTTGCACCTGAAAAGCAAGTTGATATCTTTAGAGATCTTAAAGAACGATTACCACAGTATGAATTTGTAGTATGTCAAGAACAGCAACTTACTAAGAACGAATACCATAACTTATTAGGTGAAGCTAAAATAGTGTTTAGTGCTAACTTACAAGAGACACTAGGTATTAGCTGGTATGAAGGCGCAATAGTTGACGCTATTCCAATGATGCCCGATAGGCTTAGTTATAGTGAGATGGCTTTACCTGAGTTTAAGTATGACAGTAAATGGACTGAAGACTACGACTGTTACTTGCATCACAAAGATAAAGTTATTGCACAAATTGTTGAATACATGGAAAACTATGATTCTTTTCTTCCTAGTATTAATAAACAATTGTCAAAACTTAACAAAGAGTTCTTTAGTGGAACTGAACTTTATAAGGCAATTGCAGATGAATAATAATGATATTACAATGACACTCGATGACGGGTATATTACTTCATCAACTGATACAATTACTATAGACACAAGTTCGTGGGATGATAGTTTTACTACTAGCCCTAATTCAATATACACGTCTAGTAGCGTCAGCAATGGCAATGTTAGTATCGAAGGTGAGTTAACGGTAGGCGGCGTAGATGTTATGCAGTCTATTAAAGATATGCAACGTGTACTAGGTGTTGTGGGCAGAGATATCGAAAAGGAAGAAAAGTATGCAGGACTAAAACGTGCCGCAGAAGCATACGAAAGTGAACTAGCAAAAATAGAAACCTTCGAAACGCTAAAGGATTCAGCATAATGTTTAATTTTTTAAAAGATCGTAAACGTGTAATTAAAGATAGAGATAGTAACGAGCCGTACTTAGTTCGTTGGTATTTGTTTCTAAAGGACAGAAAGAACTTTCCTTTTAATCTAACGCTACACAAAGTATTAAAAAGTGACGAAGCTGTTTTACATGATCATCCTTGGAGTTATGCAACACTAATTCTTAAAGGTGGATATTGGGAGAACATTCCATGTGTATCTCAAGAAGGTGCCATAGTAGGATCTACTGGCGTTTGGAGAGGTCCTGGACACTTTAGATTTCGTAAAGCCGACGACTTACATTTTTTACAACTTGAAAAAGATGCTGACGGCAATGAAATCCCGTGCTGGAGTTTATTCTTTATGGGTAAGAAAGCACAACGTTGGGGCTTTGTTCCTTTTGTGCAAGGCATTGGATATAAATGGCAAAATAGCGAAGACTATCTAGCTAAGGAGTAATAAGATGAGTCAATATGATAGCGTAGTGGAGAAACAAAGATTGAAATTAGAAGCAGAAGTTTGGGCCAAACAAGTAAAATGCATACATGCACATAGTTTAACAAGTTTATGGTATGAAGAAAATCCAGAAGACCTTGAACATGGCTCTGTAATTGACGTTGAATTTAACAGTGGTGTTATTGAAAGAACTCTTTCTGATGGTACTAAAAGAACAATTGGAAAACGTCTTGGCATTGATGAAATTGTAGACGAGTACAAGAAAAGGAATATGGGTTGACTGTTAAACATACTAACTATTTTAACGGTGACATACAAACGTACGATGATGTTTTTACCGGCGAGCAATTAAATAATATTGCATTTGAAATTTCAGCTTTAACTTACGGGTATGGAAGTATTGACGATGTAAAATCATTACATACTATGCAAGTACCAACTGGAATGGTTAGTGTAGGTAAAGGTAACGACAACTGGTTTAAAATAGTTGAAGACTATTGTCGTAAAAATATTCCAGAACTAAAAGATATGTCCGAAGGTAGACATCATGTTAATCTATTTTCGCCTCGTGAAAATGCTATGTACCATGAAGATTCGAAAGATGGATGGACTGTAATTCTTTATGCAAACCAATACTGGGATATAAATGAAGGTGGTGAAACTAAATTTATATTACCGGTCGATATGATGGAAAATAATGAAGGAATTAAATCAACGGCACTAGACTATCCTGTTGTACTTTCAATAGCACCTGTACCAGGAAGACTGTTGCTGTTTAAAGGTAACTTACTACACTCAGCAACTGGATTTAGAAATACATGGCGATTTACACCTACTATACAATTTTTTGAAAAAGAGGATAATTTATAATTATGAAAAAACACTATTACACTTGGCAAGATGTAGAAAATGCTTGCTTAGATATTACACTACAAATGTATAAAGATAAATGGTGTCCTGATTACATTGTAGGAATTACAAGAGGCGGCAATGTGCCTGCTACTATACTAAGCAATATGTTAGGTGTACGTGGCGAAGCATTAAAAGTAAGTCTACGTGATGGTAGCGAACAAGAAAGTAATACTTGGATGGCCGACGATGCATTTGGTATTGTAGACGAAGAACAACGAGATTTATTTAAAAGCCGTTGGGACGTAGGTAGACGTAAAAACATACTTATTGTAGACGACATCAATGACACAGGTGCTACATTTGACTGGATTAAACAAGACTGGCAATTAAGTTGTTTACCAGACGAAGGAAGTTGGCAAACAGTATGGCACAATAATGTTCGCTTTGCTACTATTACAGATAACCTATCAAGTAACTTTAATGGTACTGTAGACTATAGCGTACACGAAGTAAACAAAGCAGAACAAGATGTTTGGTTAGTTTATCCTTGGGAAACAGTAGGACAATATGATGCGTAATGATACATTAGATCAAGCTCAACAAGATGGTAGAGCACCGTGGAATAATGTTTATTTAGATACTAGAGACTTTGTAGTATACGAAGACAAGTATCCTGTAACTGAAGGACATTTATTAGTAGTGCCAAAAGAATCTACCCAAGAAGAAATTAATAAGTGTTTTAAGTTTGCTTTATCAATGGGTAATGATAATGTAAAAGCAACCAGTAATACAATTTCAGGCTATAACATTGGCCTAAATATAGGTACTAGTGCGGGGCAAACAGTAATGTATCCGCATGTACATTTAATCTTCCGTCGTGATGGAGACATGGAAGATCCGAAAGGTGGCG
>Ga0208897_1000226_pt1 | contig 27623 bp, 27 predicted proteins | sample ColrivemetaGS697_FD_187594 | JGI IMG/M metagenome (GOLD analysis project Ga0208897, IMG submission 187594) | Estuarine microbial communities from the Columbia River estuary, USA - metaG S.697 (SPAdes) (version 2) | ecosystem: Environmental > Aquatic > Marine > Intertidal zone > Estuary | place...
AAAACACGAAATACTTACAGCAACACCAGGGCTTGGAGCACAAGACTATACGATAACAATAGCTCAATCAATAACTGTTAATGCGGACGCATCAGTAGCTATAGAGGAAGCTATCCCAGACAGAGGCAATGAGTTAGGAGCTATCGCTTTAGGGTTCGGTGCGGTGTCTAAAGGAACAGGTAGTGTTGCTATTGGAAGAAAAGCAAATGCCGATGCGGTTAACCAAATTGCTATTGGTAGTGCTTCTAGTACAGTTAAGCTAGACGGCACCACTCAAGACGACACACAAGACAAAGTGTTGGTAATAGATGCGAATACAAGCATCGTAAAATACAGAAGCGCGCTTACGATCTCGCCTGAATTAGGGTGGGACACGGTTGATTATATTGGTGGCAACACAAACTGGATTGTAGACAAGTATAATGGATACATGGAAATTCCCTTTGGTGTTATACCTCCAGCAAAAAGAGAAATACGGCCTTCTAACTTAACAACAGGAGAAGAAGGTTATTTTGTGTTTGTAGCAAACTCTGCGGACATTCCAGCAGACTTCTTAGATTTTACATCGGTAAATAGTGGTAATATAAATAAAGTAAGAACCACATGGTCTGGGAGCGGAACAAGAACATACATACCCAACAATCAAAATGCGGGTAAGTGGGTTACAGGTACAGTTGTTAAGTTTCACTACATTGTCAGAGAAGAAGGTAGCAGCACTACTATATTCTGGGACGCTTGTTGTGAAATTCAAGCTTTAAACGATTGTCCAGTTATATTAAACCCGAATGTTTCGCAAACAATAAATGAAGATCAAACGTTTTCAGGGGGATTGCCTGCGACTGACGGGGACGGCCCATTAGCTTTAGTTTGGAGTATAGTGAGTCAGCCAGATAACGGATCCGTTTCTTTAAACACTGCTACAGGTGACTATACTTATACGCCTAACGCTAATTATTTTGGTGGCGATACTTTCACGTGGCAAGTGTTTGATGGAGGGTGTTATTCAGCGATTGGAAGCGTAAGCTTTACAATAAATGAAGTTGTAGAATTCCCTGCATTTAAAATATCTAATGGATTAGGTAATAACTGTGGCGCAGATGATGCTGCTCCTTTATTTCAAGGAATAGCAGGCGATCCATATACTTGGCTAGGTCATTATTGCGATCCAGATCATGCGGCTGCTGATGTAACCATCACTACCTTCCATGATGTAGGAGGTTCTTGGGTTGCAAATTTACCGGCTAATTGGACTTTTACCAAAGACGACGTAAGCGGCGTAGCAGTAGATTATAGGTTTACATTAAAGTCTTCAAATGTTGCTTCCGGCTTAACGAGGATCAAGTTAGAAATAGAAGATGCCGGCGGAAATGTTGGTACTCCTTATATATTAGAAGTCGGAGCTGCTTTTGATACTTTAACAAAAACAGAAATATTATTAGATTATTCTGGGTCCGCAACTAATACGACCGGAGGTGACTGGATATATCCCGGTGTTACATACGATAATATATGGGACGGTAAGAAATTTGAAAACTTAAGCACAGATACTTATAATGGTCACACAATCTCAGCGACAGCTATAGCTATTAGTGTATTGCCTAGCGGTGGAACCTTAACAGCGCTATATCCTTCAGCTACTTATACAATAAGAAAAATAACTGCTGGGTCTACTAATCCTTTAGAGTTCTATTATACTTTAGAATTAGATAACGGTCCATTAACTACTACAACTAATAATATAGACCCTGGCCTAACTATAGAGTTTGATGCGGCTACTCTAAATACAGCTTTTTCAAAGACAGGAACTGGTAGTCTTATATGGACACTAGAGGTGGAAGATATATTAAGGGCTCCTCTTGCAACTGGCAATATTACTGGTGTATCGCCAACTATAACACCATCAAATCACGATTGCAACGATGGTGGTTTTGCGCTAATAGCTTGGGGTTACGACACTGCCCTCGTATATCACTCTTTTTTATTAAGAAGATACGACGTTGCGAACGCCGGCGGCTTGCCTTATCTACATCAAGGAACACGTGCAAATCAATTCTTTTCTTCTAGGTCATGGTCTCCGCCGTTCGCGTACATATCAACGCCGGCACCAGTTACTGGCCAATGTACCACCCCTACCTCCACCTGGTGGGATAGAAGCGCTAATCTAGGATGGCACATTGCGCCTAGCAATATAGATGAAACTAACGCTGGGGCAATATGGGACAAAGCAAACAATCTCGCTAATTTACCTGGTCAATCAGGTTCAGGGCAAAATAATTATTCCTATATTCCTGCAGGTCAACTCGCTAATTATGACATAACAGACAACTCAACAGCTGGTATATACAGAATGGACACCGCTACGGCTGCAACCATAGCATCTACCATAACAAGCGGTAAAATAAACTTTATGGTTGTTGGTCTTGGTTTTGAAAGCCCAGCGGGTAATGCCTGTGGAGACGCAGCTGGTTTAATATATCAAGCGCATGTACACGGAGATGCGTGCCAAATGAGAATATTTACAGAAAATGCAGCAGGAACAAACCAAATAGAAGTTAAAAGTGGAGTGAACAGTTTCAGAGCTGGGGATGGTCAATACGTCGAACTAGATGTATATGCAACTCCTGGTTCAAACGCAACAGTAGGCACATTTTAATATATGGCAAGAATAAGCACCTATGCACTAGATGCAAAGCCTGAGATTAGTGATAAGGTTATAGGTACAGACAACGGAATCGGGGAAGCTCAGAAAACGAAAAATTATTCCTTGCGGGAAATAATGGCTCTGTTTAATGAGCGTAACCTAGTTGCTGTAGCTGATCAAGTTATATTCAAATTTCAAGAAGACATAATAGAAGGGCGAGAAATTGGTACTATTAGCTTTGAGGCTGGTGGTGGTGATGGAACGCCTATGTCTAATGTTTCGGATATAATAGTTAGCTATAAGAACAGCGGGAATATACTCATTTCAGATTATATAAAAACATTTTTAAATAGAGATATTATCTTAGCTGAGATGGGTAACATAAACAACTTTGTTACATGCAAGCTTGTTGGCATTGAGGAGGACTTTGAAACTGGATTTTTTAAGTTTTCTTTTTTCGTACGAGAAAGCAATGGTAATATAAATGCTGAAAAACATTATATAATAAGTGAATACGCAAAAGGTGGGGATAAGTTCTTTGAACACCCTCAGTCAAATGCAAGCGCATTTTGGGAAATAAAACACGATTTAGACAAAAAACCTTCGGTTACGGTTTCGGCTCCTTTTTCAGATGAAGAGGTAGTCGGCAAAGTAACATATATAGATAATAATAACTTAACAATAACTTTTAACGCCGCATTTTCCGGCAAAGCTTACTTAAACTAACAACCATGGCAGATATTAAATACCTAGTTGGATTAGATGTAGATGGAAACATTAATCTTAACACAAACGAATTACAATTCGCTTCTATACACCCATTAGCGAATAACCCATCAGCACCAGCGCCTTCAATTGGTCAAACCTATTGGAATACCGCTAACGACGAACTAAGGGTATATAACGGATCCGTTTGGATTTCCGTAGGGGCAGACACGAACTACAGTCAATGGCAAATCACTGACGGAAGTCAAACAGATGATGTAACAACTGATCAGGTTGTTAAGTTTGCTGCTAACTCAACCCCTGGAACAGCTGGAACCGCGTTAACAGGAAGCGGGTCAACTGCTGATCCATATTTGGTTACCTTCACATTCCCGAATGATGACACTACGTATTCAGCTGACGTTGGACTAACGTTGACAGGTACTGCGTTCTCAGTAAATGTAGCAGATAGCCAAGCAACACAAGCACCTCAAAGTATAACTACTACTACAAACAGACTGTATCAAGTTGAGACTGATGATACTGATCACCTTGTGGTTAACGTACCGTGGTCAGATAATAACGACGACACAACTTACGACCTATCGGTTGGAGCAGGTGGCGCCAACAGCGCGACAGTAGTGCTAACAGATTCTAACGCGGGTGCCGACAGTGTAATCATATCTGGAACTACAAACGCTATTGACATTGCAGAAAATACAGGGACTAGCACAATAACAATAGATTTAAGTGGTACTATTGATGGGTCTAGAACATTTAGTGACGATGTAACCATCGGAGGCGCGGCTTCTATTGAGGGAACTCTTGATATGAACGACCAACTCATCACGGATGTAGCTGATCCAACTAATGCACAAGACGCTGCTACTAAAGCTTATGTTGATGGTCTAGTTTCAGGCGGCTTAACATTCAAAGGTACTTTTAGAGCTGATACAGGAGCTATACTTTCAGGAAGCAATTCAGGTTCTTTCTTATATAATTGCCCAGGAGGTGCTGGAACTAGAGTTGCAGTTGCTACTGGTGATTACTACTTGGTTGCTACAGCTGGAGGTTCTTTTTACTGTTCTGGAAGCACCTTAGATATTGGAGATTCAATTATAGCTGTAGATGCTGCGGCTGCTGACTCTTCAAACGCAGCTGATTGGTCAATTGTACAGTCTGATGAAGGAGTTGTATCTATATCGGCATCCACAACAGGTGATCTACTTGGAATTAATTTAAGTGCAGCTACTGGATCAGTAGAGGTTGGTCTTGACATCCAAAGCTTAACTTACACAAGTATTGCAGGCTTAGACACAGCTAGTGTAATGATTCCTGTATATGATGGAGATGTAGCGAGCGCAAACAGACATATAGAGTTATCCGAGGTTTTGAGAGCAGGTAGATTCAATACACTTATAGGTAACGGATCGGCTACTACTATAACATTACAAAACTCAGGTGCAACAGGAGCAAATAAAAATCATGGCCTTGGAACTTCTTCCATTGCTTTTATGGTGCAGCTAATTGACGCTTCTACGGGAAAAACAGTTATAGCTGACGTGGATAGAGGCTCTGGCGGTGTGGTTGACATAACGTTTAACACTGCTCCAGCGACTAACTCGATAAGAGTATTGATTAACGATATGAACGCATAAGTTAAAATATAATAAAATTTAATACATGGCTCATAAGCTTTTAACAGACATAGAGGTACAAGGGGAAGGTCTATTTAATGGAGACCTAACCCTTGGAACCGCTTCCACTTTTTCAAAACTAGTCTTCGATACGTCTGGCTTTGATACAGGTGAGATTGAAGTAGGCTCGTTTCAAGCGATGAATATCGACGCTCAAGATGGCGTTTTTGAGCTAATGAGCAACACTTCTAGCCAAAATCATGCTATTGCAGGGACAATGGGTGGCTATGTTACCTTAAACTTTAACGGTGATAAAAAGCTACAAACAGGAAATACTGGTATAAGTATTACTGGGCGGCTAGATGTTAGCGGTGATGCTAGAGTTGTAGGTGCTTTTAGGGATACAGGCAACTCACCAGGTACAAGTGGTCAAGTGTTGTCATCTACGGTTACAGGTACATCTTGGATTACGCCATCTTCTGGTAATGTTTCAGGCACTGGTACTACTAATAACATGACTAAGTGGAGTAACACTACGGGAGGTCTTGCTGACGCGCTGATGACTGATAACGGGTCAACTGTTACTTTATCTACTAACGGGAGCGCTAATACCTTCGATCTATTTCATACCTCAGGGAGCGGAGTAGCTTTAAATATAGAAAAAGGTGGCAATGACGAGGGTTTAATTGTAAATAAAACTAGCGGATCAGGGAACGCTGTATCTATAACTGGTGATAGTTACTTTAACGGCAACGTCGGGATCGGAGAAGAAAACCCTGATACTCTTTTGCATTTATCAGGCAATTCACCAACAATAAAATTAGAAGACGATGTAGCCAGCGACTACTATAACCCTAAAATAGAGTTTTTTGGGTCTGCGAAAGGCGCTGCATTAGAATATATTTCTAATCCTGCGGAGGAAGCGATGCAACTTCAGTATTACTCAATTGGTTCAGGCCAGAGTACTTATTTAAAATTAAAATATGGTCAGGCTGATTTTTCATCAAATGTTACAGGCGGAGCCACTTTAAAAACAGACGGTGTTTTGCAAGTAGCCGGTTCTAATGATTCTTATTTTTCAAATGGTAACGTCGGTATTGGAACGACTAACCCAACTACTAAACTTGAAGTTCAAGATGGATCTATAAAACTAAATAGCACTTCAGGATATCCTTCAACAAATAGCATCCTCGCAACTTGGAATGGCTCGTCAAGTCCACCAATGGGCAACCTATCGTGGCATCAAAATCCCGGGTTTGTTGGATCCGAATGGAGTCATTACAAACAATCATCCCCTTATACGCAGGCTAGAATAAGGCTAATTGGTGATGCTAGTTCCGGCGGAATGTTTGTAAATCTTAATGGTTCAGATGTTTTTACAATCCAAACCTCAACAGGTAATGTTGGGATTGGAACGCCTAGCCCAAGCTCTAATCTTGAAATAAGCGACACAACCCTGGCTGAAACTAGGGTTACCTCATACCCATCAGGTGGTTATGGTGGGCAATCAAATCTATGGTTGAAAACAGGAGTTTATGGAAACTCTCTGATAGCTCTTGGAGATGGTTCTACCGCTGCAACTGCAAAAGCTGGAATACAATGGAACGATTATAATAGCATTCTAACTGTAAAAACAAACTCCAGTGATAGACTAACTATTGACAATGCCGGAGCGGTTCGAGTTGTAGGTAGCGGTTCTGCTGCCGCATTAGAGATTGGAACATATGGGGGTAAAATTAGTAGCAACTATAACACCCTAGAAACTAACGCTAATCTCAAGGTAAACGGAGCTGTTATTGTAAAAGACCTAAACGTGACCCCAACCGGCGCGTATGTCGGAGGGTTAAGGTATAGAACATCAGGAAATAATAGCTACGTAGATATGTGCATGCAAACAGGTACATCTACATACGCGTGGGTTAACATAATAACAAATAGCTGGTAACATGGGAAAAATGATGCAAGCTGACACGTTTCACGGTCAGACAATGTTTTTAAACTGGAGAGGATATCACAGTAGCACAAGTAACGGTGTTTTGTATGACAGTGGATGGAGTACTAATTTAACATATCCGTACGCTACCATTATACCGACATTTAAAGGCTGTGTTAATAAAATAAATGTAACAAATAATCCATACAGTAGTTACACTTCAGGCCCTACAGGTAGTTCTGCTACTATAGCTGTTCTTGTAAACGGGAGCGTGGAGGATGCGATAACGGTGTCTTACACAGCTGGTACAGCTGGAGAAGTAATTAGCTTTGATTTTGACGAAGACGTTGAGTTCAATGCTAACGACAGGGTTCAACTGCAATTTCAAGCAAATGGTTTTTGGAGATATATGAACGTAGGGATACAATTAAAAGAATTAGCTTAAAAATAAATAAATATGATAAATTACGAATGGAACTGCAAAACAGTTGATGTTTACCCACAAGATGGAGAATATACCAACGTGGTATACAACGTGCATTACTATGTACTCGGAGAAGACAGTGAAACCGCATATCAAAGCAACATTATTGGTACTCAAATACTAAATGTTAGTGACATAACAGATTTTAAACCTTTTAATGAATTAACAAATGAAGATGCTGTCGCTTGGTGCAAAGCAGCAATGGGTGAAGAGCAAGTGATTCAAATAGAGGCTACGATCGCAGCTAGTATTGAAGATCAAGTAAACCCATCTTCAGTAACTATGACAATAGAAGATTAAAGTAATACGTAAATACGTAATATATAAAGTATACCACATTAAGTGGAAAACCAAGTAATAACATAAAACCAAAACCAATGACAGTTTATTATTCGACTAATACGTGGGGTAGTCAGCCACAACCAGATCAGAACCGTTTAAAACTATGGGACCACATTGCCGATAAGAAAAATTGGCGGATTGTCCAACTACAAAACGGATATTACCAAACAGAGCACAGCGATTTGCGCAAAGACGGCGAGTGGTGTGATGTAACAAGGCGCGAAACAATAGAAGCGGCAGAAACATCAATTGATAAAACAATAGAACACTATCTAAAAAAGATTGACTTTGTAAACGGACCAAAAGTAGTAAAAACTTTTGATAAATAATTTATTTTTAAAATTTAATTAAATGGAATTTAATAATCCGAGCGAAATAGTAAAAACGCTCACATTTGGCGATGACGCTAAAAAACAAATAATACAGGGTGTTGAAAAATTAGCAAGCGCAGTTAAAAGCACATTAGGTGCTTCAGGTAAATGCGTAATATACGAAGATGCCCTAGGTAGACCGGTGATAACAAAAGACGGAGTAACCGTTGCGGAAAGCGTAGTCTTATTACATCCGGTTGAAAACATAGGAGCAACCTTAATAAAAGAAGCTGCTAGCAACACAGTTAAAGAAGCAGGAGATGGAACAACAACATCTACCGTATTAGCCGATTCATTATTAAAAATTGCAAACAAATACTTAGATGAAGAAAAAGTTAGAGAACTTAAAGCAGGCATTATTAGTGGCGCTGACAAAGTTAAAATATATCTTGATAAGTCCAGTACTCCGGTTGAGGGCGAAATGCTTAAAAATGTTGCTATTATTAGCTGCAACAACGACGAAGAGCTTGGAACCAAAATTGGACAAGCTTACGAAAAAGTTGGAAAAAATGGCGTCGTATTAATGGAGGAGTCTGATACAAATGAAACTTACGTGGAGTTTGTTGATGGCGTACAATTTGACAGCGGTTTAAAATCCGCTCACTTAGCAACAGATAAAAACAAAGGAACAGCTGTTTTAGAAGATCCTTATGTACTTATTGTTTCTTCACCAATACCAAATATAAGAAGAATACAGAACATTCTTGAATTTGTTATTAAAAATAAGAGTAGCTTACTGATAGTAGCCGATGTTGAACAACAGCCTTATGCTACGTTATTAGCTAATAAAGTAAAAGGTAATATTAAAGTCAACATTGTTGACCTACCCGGATTTGGCCCAACCAAACAGCAAACGTTAGAAGATCTAGCAATGCTAACAGGAGCAAAGATCATAAACGAGGAGTTAGGGGACGATTTAGACTTAATAGACCCTAATGTATTAGGGAAGGCGTTTAAAGCTGTTACAGACGATAAAAACACTGTTCTGCAAGTACAAGAAGCCACAGAAGATGTTGCTTTAAGAATAATGGAAGTTGAAAAGCAAATAAACGAAGAAACTAATCCATTCTTTAAAAAGAAACTAGAGCAAAGATTGTCGATGCTAACCGGTCAAGTCGGAATAGTTTATGTAGGAGCAGATTCAAAGGTAGAGCTTAAAGAAAAGAAAGACAGAGTTGAAGATGCCATATATGCGACAAAAGCAGCTTATAAAGAAGGTATTGTAGCAGGAGGCGGTGTAACGCTATTAAATGCTGCAAACAAAATAAAACCTGCTAACAAAGGGGAAGAAGCTTTACTAGAAGCAATAAAAGCTCCATACCATACTATCTTAGATAACGCAGGCATACCTATCACGTATGCTAAAGCTAAAAATAGAGGTATTGATGTTAACACTGGAAAAGAGGTTAATATGATTTCAGCAGGAATAATAGACCCGGTATTAGTTACAAAGTCTGCGTTAAAAAACGCTGTTAGTGTTGTTACAACAATAATTTCAGCTGATTGTGTAATTAGTAATAAAAGATTAGCATAATGAAAGCAATAAATCATTTCGTTATAGTTGATAAAATAAAAGAGGCGCCGAAGAAAGTAGGCGGCCTTGAACTTACTGAAAAGCAAAATAAAGACGTACGTTACATAAAAGGTAAAGTAATTAGTGTTGGGGATCAAGTTAGTGAGCTTGTATCAAAAGATGATATAATTAGGTACGACAAGCATGCAGGACACGGGATCGAATGGAACGATAATTTATATTATGTACTAAAAATAACAGATATAGTACTTATAGAATGAGACTAAGTCCCAAAGACCTCCAAACCATGAACCTATTAAAGTATTACAGGCTTATCAGAAGGTGGGCCTGTAAGACTTATAATTTGAAAGACGCTGATCTTGAGTTGTTGATATACTTAGATTGCAAAAAGCTTTTTACACGTAATGATTTTATTAATGGCGTGTACACATATAGCTGGGATAAAAACAGATGGGAGCGGTTGCGTAGAGAAGGTTGGATTGATGTATTTAAAGAACGTAATAGAACAACTTCAAAATACGCTGCATATAAAACGTCAAGCAAGTGTAAACTACTTATTAAAAGAATATACAGAATAATGTTGGCAGAAGAAGATTTACCAACATCTGAAAGAAGTGCGTTTTATAAAAACAAAACATATACTGATAAAGTTTTTAACAAAGCTATTGACGATATGATAAACGATAAAGAAAGATAATATGGGACCAAAAGGAATAGGGCCAAACAAACTTGGCGCAGTAAAAACACCAGCTAAAATATTAGGAGCAATAGCTGGAGCAGTGGCACCGGCATTAATTAAAGGCGCTGCAGGAGCATTAGCTGGAAAGTTAATGGGCGGCAAAAAAGAATAATGGCATTTAAACTAAAGTCTAAAGGAGAAGTATTTGGCATCAACGAAGAGCTATCTGAGTTTGGTAGACCGGTGTTTGAAAAAAACCTAGGCAAAGATGTCATAGCTGAAGCAAACAGAGATGGGACTACTTTCGTAGATAAAAACGCATCGGTAAAAGAAAAGAAAGACGCTATCGAGCATGAGAACGTACATCACGATCAAATGATGCAAAACAGGCTGCAATACAATAACGAAGAGGTTATTTGGAAAAGAGACACGAGATCGCCAGCGAGAAAATATGAAAGAGTCGGCGGAGCGTTGTTTAGCGCTGGGCAAAAACTAGAAGAAGGCCATTCTGATTTTGAGTGGGAAAAAGAAGCTTATAAAAAATAAATAAATGAAAGCAACGCCTATTACACAAAAATGCAAAAGCTCTCCTATGAAGATGAATATGGCTTTAATAGAAGGCAATTCTGTTGTTCACGATAAATTCGAAGATTCAATTGGAGGAATGGTTAGTAGTGCATTAGACAAAGATAAAGCTAAGCAGCAAGAAGTTGCCCCAGAAAAAAAAGCAACTCCAGAGCCTACAAAAGTGGACTATAAAAAAGAATTTAAAAAAATGAGGGAAGATTTAGCTACAAAAGATTTTAGCATAAGTGTTCCTGACATGTCAACAGGAATAAAAAACCTATCCGGATTTTAAAAAAAAACTAACAAAATGAATAAACCAATCACATCAAGAGTACAACACGCCACTGATAAAGGTATGGTACGCCAGCCATTATTAAACATGGGCTCACCTGTTAAGCAGAAAGTTAAACTAGAAAACAAAGCCAAAGAAGTAAACGAGTCTGTTAGAGGAATGGAAGATGGCAAAGTCGGAGTGAGAAACACTTCAACTAGAGTAGAGCCGGATAAACTTGTAAAGGGTAAAGAAATAATGAAAACCGTTAACACAGATACTTATGACGGTTCTGGCGGATACGCTTCTGACAAAGATTGGAATGCGTTCTTAAAAACGCCTAAAGGAAAAGCATATTTAGAGAAAAACACTAAGCAGGTTGGGACAGGAACGTTTGCGCCTGATACTTATACTCCTGGAAAAACATCAACAGTATCTAGTTTTGGTGAATACAAAACGGCACTTTCAGGGGATGCTAAGAAGCCTTGGCACAGACGCCAGGATATGCGAAGCACTAAGTTGTCTACAAGAGGTGTTATAAAAACCCAAGATAAAATTGATAAGCTCAATAGAAAAAAGAACAAACTGGTAGCAAAGTATGACACTGATAAGAATGGTGAATTAGATAATAAGGAAAAATCTAAAGTTAAATCAAAAGGTTTCTTAGGTATTGGTAACGACGCTAGATCACTATCCAGAACAGAAAACAGAATAAAAGCTTATGGAGGACAATTAAAAGGAGCACAAGGGAGCCAAAACGCGTCTGTAAAACAGCAAGAGCAATCTGTTCGATATGGTAATAAAATAAACTTAGGAGAAAGAGATGCTCGTTTAAGTGATATCGGACCAGCTGGAGGCGACAAACAAACGGAAATTTTAAGCAACGCTAAAATGAAGCGTAGCCCGTACAAGATGATGCCTAAGAGTCCAATTATGAAATCATTTAAAAAGTAAACTATGGCTTATGTTCAAAACTCCCCGTTTAAAAAAAGCGGGGCCTGGGCCAGAAAAGAAGGTCAGTCGGAAACAGGCGGGCTCAACCAAAAAGGCGTTGATGCTTACAGGAGAGAAAATCCAGGTTCTAAATTAAAGACAGCCGTTACAACTGATCCTTCTAAATTAAAGAAGGGCAGTAAAGCTGCTAATCGTAGAAAATCATTTTGCGCTAGAATGAGCGGAGTGAAGGGTCCAATGAAGAAACCAAACGGAGAGCCAACAAGAAAGGCTTTAGCGTTAAGAAAATGGAATTGCTAATGGAGATAAAAGGATTAGGGGATACTATAGAGAAATTTACAACAGCAACTGGAATAAAAAAGTTAGCCGATAAAATCCCTGGCGGCTGCGGTTGCAATAAAAGAAAAGAGAAGTTAAATAAATTATTTCCTTATAAGTAATGAAAAAAATTTGGTCATGGCTTACAGGTTCTGTCATAAAAGAAATTGGCGGTATCTTAGATAACTTAACAACAACCAAGGAAGAAAAGCTTGAGGCACAAAGATTAATTACTGAAATATTAGAAAAAGCAGATAAAGAAGCTCAGGAGCAGGTTACTGCCAGGTGGAATGCAGATATGCAATCCGATTCTTTTTTATCGAAAAATATACGCCCAATGGTACTTATATACTTAACGTTTATATTTACTGTTTGTGCGTTCTTTGATGGAAACGTTGGAGAATTTAAAATAGCAGAAGAGTATATCCCAATATTCCAAACTCTTCTTGTTACAGTTTACGGAGCGTACTTTGTCGGTAGGACGTGGGAAAAAGGAAAATCGATAATAAACAATAAAAACAATTAAATTAAATCAAATGAGTAAAGTAAAAGAATTAGTATCGAAGGTTGAAAGTGGTGAATTATCTAACTTGCAAGAGCTTGTTAAAGTTATGAACCAAACACAATTACAAATTGGTGGATTAGAGGCTCAAAAGCACGACTATTTGCATGAGCTAGTAAACATCAAAAACAAATTAAATGAATTCCAAAAGACCCTGGAGGATAAATACGGTAATGTATCTGTAGACATTCAAACAGGGGAAATAAAATCCAATGAGTCTACTACGGAAGATTAGTATTGGAAGGGACTATAAAAATGACGCCATGCACTACGCTGTTGGACAGGGAGTGTATGGTGGTCATACTATAGTTAACATTATAGAGGAAGAAGAAAAGTACTCTATCTATATACAAAAGGGTAACGACATTATACCGTGGAAAGATTTTAATAAGAATATGGCAATAGCTATAGAATATAATATAGACTATTAATGAAAGGGATTTTTGAGTTTGTTGTAAAACCAAAAAGCGAAAGATATAACAATACAAAGACCTTAGGCGATAGCGAACTTATATTAAATACAGAAATGCAAAACCACAATTTTGTATCTCGTATTGGCATAGTCTTAGCTGTCCCCAGCGTAAATGATACTAGTGTTAAGGTTGGTGATGAGGTAATATTGCACCATAATGTTTTTAGAAGATTCAGAGACATACGTGGGGTTGAAAAAAACAGCAAGAGTTATTATAAAGATGATATGTTCTTTGTTGCTGTTGATCAGATTTTCGCTTATAAAGAAGACGGAGAATGGGTGCCTTTAAAAGGTTTTAACTTTATTAAACCTATAAAGGAGAGTAGAATGTTTTCTATAGATTTTGAAAGGCCGCTAATGGGCATACTTAAATATAAAGATGCTAGTCTAAAAGTTATGACCAAAGGAGACTTAGTAGGCTTTAAGCCAGGAGCTGAATATGAATTTTTAATAGATGAAGAAAAATTATATCGTGTTCCTACAAATTTAATTACAATCAAATATGAATATCAAGGAAACGAAGAAGAATATAATCCTAGCTGGGCACAAAGCAGTTGAAGAATTAATTAAAGTAGCAAAAGAAGCTATTGTCGATTCAGATGACGATATATCTGCAGACAGATTAAAAAACGCAGCAGCAACAAAAAAGCTAGCAATATTCGATGCTTTTGAGATATTAAATAGAATTCAAGACGAGGAGAATCTTTTAGAGAATAAACCAAAAGAGGAAATAGAAAAAAAGGCTTTTAGTGGATTTGCTGAAAAAAGATCTAGATAATGTACGAGCAGAATTTATATAGGGTAGAAACGCCTATTAAGCAAAATACAATAACTAGGTTAAACAAATCTAAGAGTTGGAAGTATGGCTACAATAAAGAGCATGACATTGTAGTGATTAGTAAGACCGGAATGATCGGTGAAATATATAACATACAAAATTTTAAGATAGCTTTACCCAAAGCTCCCTCTAAAATTGATAAGTCGGAAAGTAAATGGGTTGCAAGTGATTACCCTAAAGAGCTCAAAGGTATACAAAGTGTTTTTGACTGGCGAGATTACCCGGACGACTTTAAAGAAAAATGGGAACCATATATAGATGAACAATTCAAACGAAGAGACGAAGGCCATTGGTTCAATAATAAGGGCATGGCTACTTACATTACTGGCACTCACTTTATGTACCTGCAGTGGTCCAAGATTGATGTTGGGAAACCAGATTTTAGAGAAGCAAACAGATTATTCTTCATATTCTGGGAGGCTTGTAAGGCCGACTCACGAGCTTATGGAATGTGCTACCTTAAGAACCGTCGTTCAGGATTTTCATTTATGTCTTCAGCAGAGACCGTTAACTTGGCAACAATTACGTCAGATGCACGGTACGGTATCTTGTCTAAGTCTGGAGCGGATGCTAAGAAAATGTTCACAGACAAGGTTGTACCAATATCCGTCAACTACCCGTTCTTTTTCAAACCGATCCAGGACGGTATGGACAGGCCCAAGACAGAACTTGCCTATAGAATACCAGCCAGTAGACTCACTAGAAAATCCATACAAAATAAACAGGACAAAGAGTTATTGGAAGGGCTCGACACAACAATTGACTGGAAGAATACCGGTGACAACTCCTACGATGGAGAGAAGCTTAAACTCCTCGTCCACGACGAATCGGGGAAATGGGAAAGGCCGGACAACATCCTCAACAACTGGAGGGTTACGAAAACAACACTAAGGCTAGGAGCAAGAATTATCGGCAAGTGTATGATGGGGTCAACATCAAACGCTTTAGACAAAGGAGGTGAAAATTTTAAAAAGCTTTATAATGACTCAGACGTCACGAAAAGAAACCGTAATGGCCAGACTAAGTCAGGATTATATTCTTTGTTCATACCTATGGAATGGAATTACGAAGGATTCATTGACAATTATGGAATGCCTGTATTCGATACCCCATCAGAAGATTGTGTTGGCCCTCATGGAGAGCACATCGACGTCGGAGTCATCGAGCACTGGAACAATGAGGCTGAAGGATTAAAAAGCGACCAGGACGCTCTAAATGAGTTTTACAGGCAGTTCCCACGCACAGAGGAACACGCTTTTAGAGATGAAACAAAAAACAGTATATTTAATTTAGTAAAAATATACGAACAAATAGATTATAACGAGGATTTAGCAAATACAAACGTTGTTAATGTCGGTAGTTTTTCTTGGGAGAATGGTATAAAAGATACAAAAGTAAGATTTACACCAAATCCAAATGGAAGATTCAAAATATCGTGGGTACCTAATTATAATTTGCAGAACCAACAATATACTAAGAATGGTTTAAAATTCCCAGGCAATGAGCACATGGGAGCTTTTGGATGTGATAGTTACGATATATCCGGCACCGTTGATGGAAAGGGATCTAAAGGAGCGTTGCACGGATTAACCAAGTTTAGCATGGAAAACGCACCGCCAAACCACTTCTTTTTAGAATACATAGCTAGACCGCAAACATCTGAAATGTTTTTTGAAGATGTATTAATGGCTTGTGTATTTTATGGGATGCCGCTTTTGGCTGAGAATAACAAACCTAGGCTTTTATATTATTTTAAAAGAAGAGGGTACAGGGGTTATTCTATGAATCGTCCCGATAAAGTATGGAACAAGCTATCTGTTGCAGAAAAAGAAATAGGTGGAATACCTAACTCTAGCGAAGATATAAAACAGGCTCACGCCGCGGCAATTGAAGCTTACATAGATAGATATGTTGGTTTAAGATCAGACGGTCAATACGGGGATGTGTATTTTAATAACACATTGAATGATTGGGCTAAGTTTGATATAAACAAAAGAACAAAGTATGATGCAGCGATAAGTTCTGGACTAGCTATCATGGCGTGTAATCGCCACCTATATAGACCAGTTGCGCCTGTTCAAAAACAAACGTTAAATTTAAATATTGCTAAATACACAAATAGCGGTACAACATCGAAAATAATAAAATAATATATGGCTGAGTCAGTTGTAAAAAGTTTTTTCCCTAGCCAAGTAGCTAGCGACGCTGAAAAAGTGTCATCGGAGTATGGCCTTCGAGTTGGTAGAGCTATTCAAGATGAATGGTTTAAATCTGATTCAGGCACTGCGAGATATAAGAGCAATCAAAACACGTTTCATAGTTTAAGATTATATGCAAGAGGCGAACAGCCTATACAAAAATATAAAGATGAATTATCTATTAACGGTGATTTATCTTATTTAAATTTAGATTGGAAGCCAGTGCCTATCATATCAAAGTTTGTTGACATACTAGTTAACGGCATAGCTGAAAGAGCTTTTGATATAAAAGCATATTCACAAGATCCATACGGCGTAAGCAAACGAACGGCTTATATGGAATCTATTATTCGTGACATGCAGACAAAAGAGTTAAACGAATATGCGCAAGCGGAATTTGGTATTAACCTTTTTGAAAACCAACCAGAGTTGCTTCCGGATAGTCAGGAAGAATTAGAAATACACATGCAGCTAAGTTACAAGCAAGCTGTTGAAGTGGCGGAAGAACAAGCAATCCAAACATTGTTAGACGGTAATAACTACGACTTAACAAAAAAGAGAATCATATATGATTTATCTGTAATTGGTATTGGCGCTGTTAAGAATAGATTTAGCAAGTCAGAAGGTGTTGTAGTTGATTATGTAGACCCGGCTAATTTAGTATACTCTTATACTGAATCACCGTATTTTGACGATATATATTATTGTGGTGAAGTTAAAAGCATCCCTTTAAACGAATTAAAAAAGCAATTTCCAAATTTAACCCAGGAAGATATGGAGAGCATATCAAAACAAGGGTTTCAGAATAACGGCTTTTACGATAGATCAATAAGAAATTATGATCAATCTGATAGTAACACAGTTCAAGTTTTGTATTTCAACTTTAAAACATACATGAACGAGGTTTACAAAGTTAAAGAAACTGCAACTGGAGCAACAAAGATATTAGTAAGAGATGATCAGTTTGATCCACCCGTTGAAATGCTTGAAGAGCAATTCGGTAAAATGTCTAGATCACTAGAGGTACTTTATGAAGGGGTACTTGTATTAGGTACAGACTATTTGCTAAAATGGGAAATAGCCAAGAATATGATGCGTCCAAAGAGCGACCAAACTAAGGTTCTAATGAACTATAGTATAGTGGCTCCTAGAATGTATAAAGGTAAAATCGAATCAATTGTTAGTAGAATAACAGGGTTTGCTGATATGATTCAGTTGACTCACTTAAAACTACAACAAGTTATGTCTAGGTTAGTACCTGATGGTGTTTATCTTGACGCTGACGGTTTAGCTGAGATAGATTTAGGTAACGGAACGAACTATAATCCGCAGGAGGCCTTGAACATGTTCTTCCAAACAGGTTCTGTTATAGGTAGATCTATGACCCAAGAAGGAGATATGAATCCTGGCAAAGTGCCTATACAAGAAATTGCTAGCGGTTCAGGTGGTCAAAAATTACAATCCTTAATATCTACTTACAACTATTACCTTCAAATGATCCGAGATGTTACTGGATTAAATGAAGCTAGAGATGGAAGCACACCTGATTCTAGAGCTTTAGTAGGTATACAAAAGATGGCGGCTGCAAATTCAAATACCGCTACAAGACATATATTAGATGCTGGTCTTTTCTTGACAGCTCAGTTAGCGGAATGCTTGTCATTACGTATATCAGATATATTAGAATATTCACCATCCGCTGATGCTTTTGTTCAAAAGATAGGTGGACATAATGTAGCTACTCTAAAAGAAATGGAGGATTTGCACTTATATGATTTTGGTATATTCTTAGAATTAGCGCCAGATGATGAGCAAAGAGCTATGTTAGAAAATAACATTCAGACAGCTTTATCTGCTGGTTTAATTGATTTAGCGGATGCTATTGACATTAGAGAAATAAAAAATATAAAATTAGCTAATCAAGTTTTAAAGATTCGTAGAAAAAAGAAACAAGAACAAGATCAGTTAATGCAACAGCAGAATATGCAAGCTCAAGCGGAGGCAAATGCTCAAGCTCAGCAAGTAGCTGCTCAGGCGGAAGTACAAAAGAACGAAGCTATTACCGCTCAAAAAGCACAACTAATGCAAATGGAAAATCAATTTGATTTACAAAAAATGCAAGCGGAAGTTGCTGCTAAGAAAGAGTTGATGGCTCAGGAATTCCAATACAATATGCAATTAAAAGGATTGGAAACCCAAGGCCAGAAGCAAAAAGAGTCTGAAAAAGAAGACAGAAAAGATCAAAGAACACAATTACAAGCAACACAACAAAGTAAGTTAATAGATCAAAGACAAAACAATACCCCTCCAAAAAGCTTTGAATCTAGCGGAAATGACATTATTGGCGGAGGATTTGACTTAGGTTCTTTCGAGCCTAGGTAATAATAATAGTAATAATTATATAATATTTTATCATGTTAGAAAACCAAGTAGAACAAGAAGACCTCGTTACTCCTGAGAGTAATCAGGAACAGCCCGCAGCTGAAGAGCAAGCGGTCGAAAAACCCGTTGACTCAGCGGTGTCTCAAGACGAAGAAGGTACGATTAAAGTAGACTTTAGTAAATTTAGTACTGAAGAGGAAAAACCGGAAGAGCAACAAGAAGTTGCAGCTGAAGAAGTTGCAGAAGAGGTTACAGAAGAAGTTGTTGTTGAGGCTGAAGCACTTGAAGAAATTACAGAAGAAGAGGTTCAAGAGCAAACAGAACAACTCACTGACGAAGTTGCAGAAGCTATAGCTGAGCAAGAAGAAACAGGCATAGGATTACCAGAAAATATTCAAAAAGTTGTAGACTTTATGAATGATACTGGAGGTACTTTACAAGATTACGTAAAACTAAATACAGATTACTCTAGCTTAAATGGTAATCAACTATTGAGAGAGTATTACGAAAGTACAAGACCTCATCTAGACAAAGAAGAGATTGACTTCTTAATGGAAGATAATTTCAATTATGACGAAGATATAGACGAGGAGAGAGATATAAGAAAAAAGAAAATAGCTTATAAAGAAGAGCTAGCTAAGGCTAAAAACCACTTAGATGGTTTAAAGTCTAAATATTACGAAGAAATTAAAGCTGGATCAAGGTTAAATCCTGACCAACAAAAAGCTGTAGAGTTTTTTAATCGATATAGTAAAGAACAAGAAACGGTTAAACAAGAACAAGAACAGCAATCAAAAATATTTTTACACCAAACAGATAGCGTTTTCAATAATGAATTCAAAGGTTTTGATTATTCAGTTGGAGACAAGAAATATAGGTTTAAAGTTAAAGATACCACGGAGATTAAAAATACCCAAAGCGACATCAATAATTTCGTCAAGAAGTTCTTGAACGACAAAAATGAAATGGTAGACGCAAAAGGTTATCACAAATCTCTATTTACAGCAATGAACGCTGACGCAGTTGCTAATCACTTTTACGAACAAGGAAAAGCTGATGCAATGAAAAGCAGTATGGCGAAATCCAAAAATGTAGATATGGATCCGAGAGGGACCCATGAAAAAGTAACTACAGCAAATGGGTGGACAATACGTGCAGTACCCGGCAATAGTGTTAATGGTTCAAAGCTGAAAATCAAAAAAAGATAATTAACCATTAAAAATTTAAAAAAATGGCAGGTTTTGCAACAACGCCAGCGACGCTGGCAAACTTAAGTCACTTAACCCCACGCCCAATAAAGGGCTTGTTCGGTGACAACTATCTTTCTGTAGGAGAGATGGATTTTACACAACAATTTTTACCTGAAGTATATGAGAAAGAAGTAGAGCGTTTTGGAAACAGAACTATCTCTGGATTCTTACGTATGGTAGGAGCTGAGATGCCTATGGCTTCTGATCAAGTAGTATGGTCTGAGCAAGGTAGATTACATATCGCTTATGACGATGTAACAGTAGTAGATACAACTAACCTTACATTCCCAGTTGGTCACTTAATTGGTCCAGGAATGACTATTATTGTATCTAAAGGCTATACAACTCAAAAGGCGTATGTAAAAGCTGTAACAGGACAAAACGTAGAAGTAGATACTTATGGTGCTGTTTCTGGTATCACTGTTACTGGTGGAGATGTTAAAGCATTTGTATACGGTTCTGAGTATGCTAAAGGAACTAGCAACGCTGGTAACTCAATTGATGCTTCATTCACAACTTTCAACAACAAACCAATCATCCTTAGAGATAAGTATAATGTAAATGGTTCTGATGTTGCTCAAATCGGTTGGGTTGAAGTAACTACTGAAGCTGGTACTTCTGGATACTTATGGTACTTAAAGTCTGAGCACGAAGCACGTATTCGTTTCGAAGATCAATTAGAAATGGCTATGGTTGAAGCTGAGAAATCAACAGACATTAACGGTGCAGTACGTAATATTACGCCTGCTGCTGGATTCGGCGGAGGTAGTGCAATTACTGGTTCTGACGGTTTATTCTCTGTACTTGAGGAAAGAGGCCTTGTATACAACGACGCTAATTTTGGAGCTGCTGGCGCTGGTGGCGCACCAAGCCCAGGTTTAGGTGAATTCGATACTATTCTAGCTGAATTAGACAAGCAAGGAGCTATTGAAGAAAACATGCTTTTCTTAGATAGAACAACTTCTTTGTCTATTGACAACATGTTAGCTCAGCAGAATACTTACGGAGCTGGTGGTACATCTTACGGTGTATTCGACAACTCTGCAGATATGGCTTTGAACTTAGGATTCTCAGGTTTCCGAAGAGGTTCTTATGACTTTTACAAAACTGACTGGAAATATCTAAACGACTCTACTACTCGTGGATTAGTTGCTGATGTTGAGGGGGTTTTAGTACCAGCAGGAACTTCAACTGTTTACGACCAACAATTAGGAAAGAATATCTCACGACCATTCTTACACATTCGCTACAGAGCTTCTGAAGCTGATGACCGTAGGTTGAAGTCTTGGGTGACTGGATCAGTTGGAGGCAACTTCACAAGTGACGCGGATGAAATGAATGTTCATTTCTTATCTGAAAGAGCATTATGTGTACAAGCTGCTAACAACTTCGTATTGTTGAAAGCTACTACATAGTAAGTAAATTTATGTAATTTTTACCCTCGTTGAATCTACGGGGGTAATTATTACTCTTATTAATTATTTAATTTTATTATATCATGGCTAAAAAAGCTACAAAAGCAGAAGAAACAATTGAGGTTGCACCTCAGCCAGTTGTTGCAAAAAAAGTAACAGCTCAAGAACCCACTAAACCAACGTGGGAAATTAAAGATAGATTATATACACTAAAAAGTAATAAACGTCCTTTAGTATTTACTGTTCCATCAATGCATACTGCCAAGCGGCCATTATTGTGGTTTGATGAAGAAAAAGGTTATCAGCGTGAATTAAAATACGCAACAAATCAAAGGTCTCCATTTGTTGATGAACAACAAGGACCAGCTACATTGGGTAGAATTGTTCTAAGAGATGGCGCTTTAAGAGTTCCTAAAGAAAACCAAGTTTTACAAAAACTTTTATCTTTGTATCATCCGTATAAAGACGAATTATATGAAGAATACAAACCAGTGCAACAAGCTGCGAATCAATTAGATTGGATTGAAGCTGAGATAGAGGCATTGAATTTAGCTAAGGCATTAAGTATTGATGAGCTAGAAGCTGTATTAAGAGTTGAATTTGGAAATCAAGTAAACGAATTATCTAGTAGTGAATTGAAACGAGATGGTTTATTATTTGCAAAAAAGAAACCTTTATTGTTCATAGAATTAGCGAATGACGAGAACGTTCAGCTTCGTAACTTTGGTATTAAAGCAACAGAAGCACGTATAATCAAACTTTCGCCAGATCAAAGAACATTTACATACGGGGATAACAATAGAAAACTTATGACAATCCCATTTGATGAAAATCCATACTCAGCATTAGCTGCGTGGTTTAAGACGGATGATGGCGTAGAAGTTTATAAGGCAATTGAAAAAAGACTTTAAATAGTCACTCATAGTGGTTAAGCCATCTTTGAGGTGGCTTAATTACTATAAATAAAAAAATATGGCTGTAAGCATAGATACTGTTTATCAAAGAGTATTATCAATACTCAATAAAGAACAACGAGGGTATGTTACGCCTCAGGAATTTAATTTATTTGCAAATCAAGCGCAACTAGATTTATTTGAACAATACTTTTACGATATAAACCAATTTGGAAGATTGCCCGGTAATGATACCGAGTACTCTGATATGCTAAAACTACTTGACGAAAAGATTTCTATTTTCGAAACAAGAAAAACTAACCTCCAATATAATTTTGGCTCAAATGGCACGTTTATATTACCAGATGACTTGTACCGTCTAGGTACCGTTATATACAAAAACTCCACTACTAAATTAATACTAGATCCAGCTCAGGGTCCAGAAACGCCTCAAACAACTATTGAAGAGATTGAGGTTGAGCGTATTAATGCTAATGAGTTTTTATACATAAACTCATCTCCACTAACCAAACCAAGAAATGTTCGCCCATTATACGTAGCCGATTATAGAGGCTTAAAAGTATACGGAGATGTAGAAATAACAGCTGACATTGATTTGACTTATGTTAAGCAACCTGCTAAAGTAGAATGGAAATACCAAATGGTATTAGGTGAAGCTTTATATGACTCATCATTCTCGGTTAACTTTGAATTGCATGCGTCTGAAGAAACTGAATTGGTTATAAAAATACTAGAGCTTGCAAGTTTAGCGACTAAAGATTTACAGGTTAATCAAATAGCTACTCAAGAGGAGATTAGAAACACACAACAAGAAAAATCATAATAAATGGGATTACTTACTCAAAACAATGAACAATATTACCTTGGAGCTGATGGGCAATGGAACAGCTGGGATGAGAACTATGGTGATTACCAATTTACTACTATAAAAGATGTAATTAATAACTTTATTATATCCTATACTGGAGAAGACAAAATAATCAGCAAGATAAAAAGAACAGATGTTTTATTTCACGCTATGCGTGGTATACAAGAGTTCAACTTTGATGTCTTGCCTTCAAATAAATCTGTTGAAATAGAAATAGGTCCGCAGTTGTATTTTGTGTTGCCACAGGATTATGTTAATTATGTAAAGCTTACCTGGAATGACAACGGTATAGAACGAGTAATATATCCTACTTCTAAAACTAGCAACCCATTACCGATACTCCAAGATCACAACTACGAGTATTTGTTTGATCAGCAGAATAGAGAAATATTAGAAGCACAAGAATCTAACACATGGCATGATTTCAGACAAAGAGGAACTAGTAACGACAGCAGCTTAAATGAACAAGCAGCAGACTTGCTTAAGAAGGGTAATAATGGGCAAAGATACGGTTTGGATCCGCAATACATGCAATCCAACGGAGTATTCTTTATAGATCCTATACAAGGCTTAATTAGGTTTAGTTCTGACATGTGCAACCGCATTGTGACATTAAAATATGTTTCTGACGGATTAGCTACAGACGAAGAAATGGTTATCCATAAGCTAGCAGAAGAGGCATTATATAAGTACATTGCTTACGCTGTTCTATCTGTTAGGCCTAATATACCAGAATACGTTGTACAAAGGTTTAAAAAAGAATCATCTGCTGCTAAAAGAAACGCTAAGCTAAGACTATCAAATATAAAATTAGAAGAGATAACCCAGATAATGAGAGGGAAGTCTAAACAAATAAAACACTAGTATGGCAGAATTCTTACACACCTTTCGCGGCGGCAAAATGAATAAAGACGTCGACGAAAGATTAATACCAGAAGGCCAATATAGGGATGCGTTGAACTTAGAAATATCTACTTCAGAAGGTTCAGACACAGGTGCATTACAAAATATAAAAGGTAACACTGAGATTATAAACAAAGCATATAGCGCAAATACAAATTCTTTTACAGAGTGGAGTAGTGACTATATAAATAGCTTGACAAACGCGTATTGCATCGGTAGCTTTGTAGATACAATAACAAATAAGATATATTGGTTCGTGGCATCGAATGAGGCTAGCGTTATAGCTGAGTTTATTACTGCTACAAAAGTTATTCGCCCTTTGCTTGTTGAAAATAAAACAGTTTCCAATAACTTAAACTTTTCAAAAGACTACTTAATAACAGGTGTAAGTGTTATTGATAACGTATTATACTGGACAGATAACCAAAAAGAACCTAAAAGACTAAATATTGGGGACTTTCAAAATTCAACAACTGATTTTATAACTCACTCTAAAATATACAATAGAGACTTTTTAGAGGAAGATATTACTGTAATAAAGAAATCACCCTTAGAAGCACCAAGCTTAGATATGCACGCTAGTGTTGTCGGTGGGCCAGGTACAGGTATAACTCCAGTTACCACAGAATATACTGTTACAGACAGAGAGAACTTCACATATATACCCACTAACAATGATCCAGTGGATTACGTTTCTATGCCCACTTATGCAGAAGCACAGAGCAATCCATCAGAATATCCATCTGGTATAACAGGACAGGTAGCAATAAATGTTAGCAGCGCTCCACTGTGGGCTGCTGGTAGTATAGTTAACCTATCTGGCAGTTATGTTGGTGACTACAATCAAGAAATGGAATTTGGTATTAGAGCAGAGGTTGTCTCTGGTTCTGGTACAACATCTATTACTATAAATATATTGTCTATATCACAAGATATTAATAAAACTTATGATGACCTAGATAATATACAGCCAATTGAGTGGCAGGTGCTTTTAGAAGAGGATATGCCTATGTTTGAGTTCCGCTTTGTAAGATTTGCGTACAGATGGAAATACAAAGACAATCAATTCTCTACATTTTCACCGTGGACAAAACCTGCTTTCTTAGGCAACGAGTTTAAATATGTTTCATCAGATGCCTATAATATAGGTATGACCAACAATATACGTAAGCTTGATATACTAGATTTAGAGTGGGGTAATGATGACGTAAAAGAAATAGAGGTATTATACAAGGAGTCTATATCTACAGCTGTTTACTTAGTAGACACTATTGACGACAAAACAGTAACCTCTCTTAGTATAAACTCAGAAATTATTGGAGCCGTTGTTGAGGCTAACCAAATAATAAGACCATGGGATAATGTACCTAGAAAAGCACAAGCACTTGAGATTACCAAAAATAGAATTATATATGGTAACTACTTGCAAAACTATAATGTGCCCGCTGTAATAGATATCAGTGTCGACAAACAAACATTAGATCACCCAAGTGTTACAGATGAATCGCTACTTAGAATGCCTTATGATTCTATAAAATCACTAAGAACATACCAAGCGGGATTATTATACTTAGATAAATACGGCAGAGAAACACCAGTATTTACAAACAACAATGCGTCTATCGCAATTCCAAAGTCAGACGCTGCGTCTGTAACTAGCCTTAAGTTTATATCTAACCACGCACCTCCTGCGTGGGCTACGCATTTTAAATACTTTATAAAAGAAACTTCTAACGAATACTACAACCTAGCATTAGATAGATACTACGACGCAGAGGACGGCAACGTTTGGTTAAGTTTCCCATCTTCAGAAAGAAATAAAATAACAGACGATACATACCTAGTGCTTAAAAAGCAACATGATACTGATATATACGTAGCTGAAGACGCCAGGTATAAAGTGCTTGCTATTGAAAATGAAGCACCAGAATACATCGCTACATTTAATAGGTCCGTTGCATTTGCGAGAGTGACAACAGTAACAGGGTTTGAGCCAGATTTTCTTAGAATAGAATTTGACGGCCCAACTGGGGCTGGTAATAATGACCCTTTCCAAGAAGCATTCACTTCAGAACATTTGATATCTGTTAGATTTGGATCGGCAAGAACTGAAGATTACAGGATAGCGAGTGGAGGCCCGACAGGTGTAGGATCCAGATACGAGGTTTTATTAGATACTCCATTCGGGGAGGATGCTAATTTCCTTGATGATGTTCCTAATGGAGCCCAGGTTAATATAAATGTTTTTAAAGAAGTACAAGAAAACAAACCAGAATTTCAAGGTAGATTTTTTGTAAAAATTAATAAAGATTTTGCATTTGAAGAAAACGTTATAAAACCTTTTGATGCAATGAATAAGGTATATGGTGTTCTTGGAGAACAGCGTATAAATGTATTTAAACAAAGTACAAACACAGAAGGTAACGGTAACAAATTTGGATGGAACTATCAAGATCCAGGAGAAGATGATGATCCTTGGTTTGAATGTTGTGGCGATAACTTTAATAAAGAAAAAGTTATGGGCTTTGGTGCCTGGGGAGGTAATGGCGTATGGAAGAGTGAGAACACGAAAGCGTGGTACAACCCGCCAACAAACGGGGAGTCTAGCTTTGGTTTTGGGTGCGCTGGAGTCAGCGGTAGTTCTTATCTTGGCCCACTAGCTGGAGATGTTGGTCAAAACAATGGTTTAATGCAACCTGGTGTTTTGGTAAGGTTTGTAGACAATAGAAACGGGGATAAAAGTAATGTTTACGGTGTTAAAGATGTAGAAGCTTATAGATCAAGAAGAGGAAAAATGAGAACTTGTGGCTGGTTCCCCTGTACAAACTGTTGCGCGGACAGCGATAATGGTAACCACATGTACTCTATATCTGTTCTTTTAGATTCTGCATTAGGACCAAACGGTAGCATAGACTTTTTTGCAAAGTTCAATGGAGATCGGAATTCGTTAGATAATGCCTTTGGCGGATCTTTGCCTCGCATACAAGTTTTAGAAGAAGCTATTGGAGATGGTAATAAAATTTTGACATCGACGAATCCAGCTATATTTGAAACTGAGCCAAAAGAAGCAATTGATCTTGATTTATACTACCAAGCAACAGGAGCAATACCTATAAACCAACATGGAGTTGAGTTCACTTTAGATTGGCACAACTGCTATTCTTATGGTAACGGTGTAGAATCCAATAGGATTAGAGATGATTACAATCAACCTACTATAGACAAAGGGCCAATTGTTTCAGCTCCCTTAGATGAGCCCTATGGTGAAGAAAGAAAAAGCAACGGATTAATATACTCTGGTATATATAACGGTAACGCTAATATAAATAACTTAAATCAATTTATACAAGGATTAAGCATAACTAAAGATTTAAACCCTATATAT
>Ga0208897_1000228_pt1 | contig 27536 bp, 23 predicted proteins | sample ColrivemetaGS697_FD_187594 | JGI IMG/M metagenome (GOLD analysis project Ga0208897, IMG submission 187594) | Estuarine microbial communities from the Columbia River estuary, USA - metaG S.697 (SPAdes) (version 2) | ecosystem: Environmental > Aquatic > Marine > Intertidal zone > Estuary | place...
CTGAGTATGTCGAATTACGATTTCTAGTGTATGTACCAGCATAAGAAGAGACGCGACTACGAACATAGGTACCTGCATAAGCAGAGACACGGTTACGTGAGTAAGTTCCTGAGAACGATGATGCTCGGGTACGTGTAAATGTTCCGGTGTACTCTCCAGCGAAGTTACGTGAGTAATCACCCGCGAAGTTACGTGAGTAATTGCCCGCATACGATGATACGCGAGTACGGCCATAAGTTCCTGAGAACGAAGATGGTCGGGTACGTGTAAATTCGCCAGCATATTGACCAGAGAATGAACGAGTATAATCCCCAATGTAACTGTTCGCATAGGTACCTGCATAAGCAGAGACCCTACTGCGAGCGTAGACACCAACATAAGTTGATGCGCGGGTACGGGCGTAAGTTCCTGCATAAGCAGAGACACGAGTTCTGCTGTATGTTCCAGCATAAGTTGATACACGACCACGAGTATAGGTCGATGCACGACCACGTGAGAAGGTGCCACTGAAATCTGTAACGCGGTTACGAGTATATGTAGAGATGCGACCACGAGTATAAACACCAGTGAAGGTACCGGTGAAGGCTTGTAATCGAACGCGAGTATAAGTCGACTGACGGTTTAGTACGTATGTGCCAACAAATGTGCGAGTAAAATTAGTTACGCGGTCACGTGAGTAAGTTGACTGACGATCGCGGGTATAGTTGCCAACAAAATCTCCGGTGTAGTTACCTGTGAAATCACGAGTATAATTGCCAGCAAAATCACGAGTGTAGTTACCAACGTAGTTTCCGACAAAATCTTGACTGGTTGTGCGAGTGGATACGCGACTAAAAGTAGAGTTACGATCACGAGTATAAGAAGAAACACGTGTACGAACATAAGCACTGTTACGGATACGTGAATATGACTGGTCTAGAATCTGACGTGCGGTATTGATTGCAGTACCTACAGATTTCCATACGCCAGGCATGGTTGGCGCACCCTGTGAGGATGAACGCAATTGGTAAGAACCAATATTACCTACGATTGCTCGTAAAGTTTTAATTCTCTGACCGAGAGTATATTTAATCTGATCGTCGGTCATTGCTTGGAAGCCTTGATAGGCACCATTAACATCATATAATGTAGCTACAGGACGAACTACAGATACAGCATCCATTGCGGTACGAAGATAGATGTGATAAGATGTCTGCGATCCATCACCTCGTGAATCTTTAAACACGTTAGGGATGAACTGAACATAATCTGTGCCGGGACTGGATGAAGCAAGTTTAAAAGTTCCTTGGTAATCATTTGCTGCTAGATTACTTAGAACTCGGTTTGCCAAATTATTCAAATCGCCGTCTACCATTTCGTAGAAGCCGGGATTTGAAGTATTGTAATAACCTACAGGTCTAACAAAGTCTGTTCCTGATTCACTCGCCGTTCCGCCGTTTTGATAAACAGTGGTGGTTGTAGTACCAGAAGTGATAAGTGATGCCGGATGAGTCCCTGTCGATTCGTTAAAAAACGTATCCACGAACGTACCGATATTCACGTCACCAGTAAGACTAATGTTACCAACGTCATTAGCAGCTGACGCTGACAATGCTTGTCCCACCGCATACGCAAGATAGTTCTCTTCCGTAGGAGTGAATTCCTGTAGGTCACCATTCGAATTTTTAATTTTTAGTGGAATACTCGATGCTGACACAATATCGCTCTCTATTTTTAGTTAAAGGGGTTTACGATTCTTAATATTTATAACGAATAATGCGCACCAACCCTCTAATACCACGCATCACCTTTCTCAATACTCTTTATTTATACGTTTCAATCTTACCACATTCTAGATAATATGTCAAGTATATTATCATCCTATCCAATCGCGAGCAACTTGGTAGAATGATCCGCCGGGGTTGCTGGTCACAAAGGAGACCCTAGTGTATCTCCAAGTACCAACGTCTTTTTGAGTCACGCCGTTTAGTGAAGTACTATCTCCCCCGAATACCTGAACTCCATCGAAGTATATATTGTCTCCATATGGGCCATCTTGCCAATACGTAGTGCCCGCAATATACGTCGGGCTTGAACTGGCTGGCGGTGGTGGCGGTGGATAAGATGGAGTATTCAATTCTGTTGTGGTTTCCCGACGAACTTGATACAATCCACCACCGGAACCGGCAGTGACATATGCGTCTTTATAGTATTTCCATCCACCAGATACAATTGACGTAGCGTCAGTAGGAAAGTCTCCACTGAATACCGCAACATCATTCCAATATACTTCATCGGTAGTAAAAGCCCTCCAGAAAAATTTAGGAGAAGTAAGCGAATAGTAAGGGCCGTTAGTCGAAGCATTAGGAGCGACGATATTGAGGATAAAATCGCCACTAGTTGTGGCGACAATTTCTTGAGTATGTTTATTTCGTATTTCGAAATCAAAGTTCTTTAGGTAATTACCGGCAGGATCAGTGGTATCTATTTGAATAGACCACGATCTATCAGAAGATAGATCTTGCCAAACGCCAAACGTCCCAATAAACTGGGACGTATCCGTAACATCAGGGTCGACGGTAGAGTTAACTACCGCCCTGATTTGATAATCACTAGAAGATGCCACGAACTTAAACTAAGTTCATTGACCCACCGTCAGCTGGTGGTGTAGATGCTGGCGGCGTCGGATTCGCTGGTGGTGTTGGTTGTGTAGAAGGTGCTGGAGCAGAGCCATTCAACCAAGTACGTGATGGGAACGACTCATTTACCGCACCAATAGTAGCATTCGCTGTACTAACTGTACCGAGATATGTACCGTCAGTCTTGAACTGAATAGTAACTGTTGCGGTTCCGCCAGAAGCGAATTCGTCAACCTCGAGCGATACGTCATCGCCAGTCAATACGTTGGTAACGGCAGCATCTTGGTCAGTCACGAAAGTATCGATCTTGAAAACTCCGGATGTAGTCGCAACTACAGTATTAGGCGCAGCGGCTTCACGAATTTCAAAAGTGAACGATCGGTCATAGTTTCCGTCTGTTGCTGCAAGAGGCAAAGTCACCGCCCAATCGCGAGTAGATGACAATGACAACCAGTTTGTAGTGTCGCCACTGAATCGACTTGTCTGAGCAGCATCAGTTGTAGAAACCGTAGCTTTGATCTCGTACGCACTAGGATCGATAATACCACTGTACCAACTTGAAGTAAATGTCACCGCACCACTAGTGGTAGCATCGGTCGACGCAACTAGACCTTGAATCGATCCGTTTGGATTGAATCGAATCTTAGCATTAGCTGTACCAGTTGAACTTTCATAGGAGTCTATGTTGAAACCAACAGTTGCTCCGTATAGAGTATCGTGCACGTAACCATCAGATACGTTCATTTGCAACAAGAACTTATCAGAAGTTTGCGAAACGATCTCAAGTGTGTGTTTGTTTCGAATTGTAAAATCTACGGGAATGATATAAGTACCGTCAACATCTGCGGTGTCTACAGTTAGACTCCACGTTTGATTGGTTGAAAGTGGCAACCAAACCCCAATAGTGCCCGCAGATAATACGTCAGCGATAAGAACGCCGTTCGGAAATTGCGGACTACCATCTAACGTTGCCATGATTTCGTAATCAGCGTTAGTATATGCCATTTTTTTGTCCTGTTAAGTAAATTTAATATTATTCGCAATTACATAATCACGAAATCTTTTAACTATTTATAAGCCACGAAGCCGTAAACCTTTCATTACCGAGAAGGTTTATATTATTTCCTGTAATGGTACTCGTAATTGCACCATTGGTTTTGAATATTATACTCACATTGAGTTGAGAAGTCTCATCTGTAAAGGTGTCTGCCTGAGCAAATACAGTTTTCCCTATCAGGGGATTGACTATATTTAGGTCTGGTTCTACCGGAGGTTCTGTGGGGCCACCACCACCATCTATAATCGAACCGACATCGAAAAGGACTACATGGCCTCTATATAATTTCCGTACTCTATTCATACCTTGGTAAACTATTACGGTATCGAGTCCATTTCTATGTATTGGTCTAGACATTAGGCACTACCTAGAGTATAAAGTATAACGTATCGGGATCAATCGGAGAAACCTGATTATATTCAAGTTGACTACCTGTCCAAATCTTAACTGGGTTATGAGCAATGTTTTGATTTACCAGTTCCGAGGTTGGAGGTAAACCATCCACTGCCGTCTGTACAGCTAACGTCACGTCTTCGGGACTTAATCCAGAGAACCCAGCAACCGCGCTATCCAGTTCAGCAAAGTTTTCATTAACCTTATCGAACGCGGAATTGATGTTATCTGCTAAATCAATTACTTGAATGTTAACTGTCATTTCATTTCCTCAATATTTGGATAAGAAGATTCTTGATGTCGGATATATCTGACTTTAAACTTTCGACTTCCTTCGAAAGATTCTCGAGCTCTTCAGATTCTCTTCTCTTAGTTTCCTTCATCAGTTTACTTCGTGCAATCTCTCCCCTGTTAGTGTTCAAGATTGCACCCGTATGTTTGTCCCTTACAAGATTACTATGTCCTTCGACCTTCATATATCTAGAAGTCATTATGATGCCAATGCGAGTGCACGTAAATCACTAATAACCGGAGATCTAGAAGAGTTACTTGATTTCATAACAACCTTCACTTGGAATGCAGTGAATGGATCTAAGTCTTCGGTAGTGTACTCATACTCTCGGAAAGTGTTTGCGTCATCATCAGCCGGTACTGCAATATCAATGTCAACTAGTTCCCAAGATGCGGTAGCGATACCAGAAGCTTCTGTAGCAGTCTTTACATAGACCTCGAAGTCAGCAACAGATGGACGGTTTGCAGAGAGCAACACTTTAACAGCGATAGAAGATTCATCTAGAATGACCGGTGTAGTAATGTGTTGTGCAGCATTATTGTTATCGATAACATTCTCTAGTGCAAGTACAGATGCGCGTTGAAGATCTATTACAGGCGATACCTTGCTGTCACCGGTAGTCAACGTTATATTGAACTTCATAGTAGGTGAACTAATGTTATTAACTGACCGTACCACGGTTGGTTCAGTGTTGTTATTCACGTCGTTGAGTATCGCAGTCTTTGTAGCTACAGGGTTATATCGATTGCTACTGGCACTGTTTCGTAAAGTTCCGTAAGAATCACCCTTCACCGCATTGACAGTGGCTGTAATGGAAGTAGTTTGTGGAGTTAGTGTCTGTACCAAAGGAACAAATACATCCATTATAACTTGTTGAGAACTAACTACGTCATTACCGCCAGACTGTACGCTACTGACCGCTACCGTATCAGTGCTGATATTATACCCTAAATACGATACGTTGGCAATAGTGTGTGTACCATTAATTGATTCCGCTGGAATACCACCAACATCACCGGTAACGCCAGAGATAGCCACATTATCATTCAATGCAAATCCATGACCTACATGTGAAACGAAGATGCTTGTCGAACCTTCACTGCTTCTTAGTGGGTTATTGCCCAATAGGACGTTAGGTAGAGTTGAGTTCTCTAACTGGACTAGACCAGAAGACTGGAAGTCGGCACGGAACAATTCGAACATTAGGTCTTTAGTTTGGTCAGCTGTCCAAGTGGAACCGTTCTGAGACATAAACAATGAACCTAATGAAGGTTGTTTGTTCACACGACTCTCGGTAGATCCCACCAAGAACTCATATGTTTCTGCAACATATGCATTGTATGCAACAGACTCGGCAAGTAATACTATAGCATATTCTTCGCCAGGTGTCAAGAAGACTGGTTCATCAAATACGATATCAGTACCAACAACTTCAGACAATTGTGTCGAAGGCGTTCGCGGAGTGACATTAATGTTGGCAGGTTTAACGAATTTGGATGAGCCAGGTATCACTAAGTTTGTTGGAAGACCATTTTCTACTGAACGAATCTGTACTTGCAAAGGAATCACACTGTCCTTACTTTCCATGAACACACGAACTTTAGACAAGAAAATACCATTAGGATTCTCTAGTTGGTCTACCAAGAATGTCTGAGCCAAAGGATCTTTCCAGAAATCATTCTCAAGTCCACGTGTACTACGAACAGTACGTTGAACCGTCTCGATAGTGCCAGTTGAAGTGTACACGGCACGTGCAATGCTACTTGCATTACTCTCGTTGTTAGAACTGATATCCAGAAGTTTGAATTCTTGAGTGCCTGTTCTGAAACTAATTGTAGAAGTATTAGGTACAAAGAATGAACCGATCAATTGACCCGTAGAATCTGTAACCAATGGGAGAGCGCCAAACGGGTGTGATGTCGCATTCGCAAATTCATTACCAAAGACCTGCGTTTGATCCGAGAAATTGACAAAAGAACTTTCTTGACGAACCCACTCACTAACCGGACGATTACCAAAGAAAGGGAACATCTTAGTGTTAGGTCGTAGTCCATCTACTTGAAAGTAGACTCTGCGTGAACGCATGAATGGGACAATTTCCACATCCACTACACGGTCACCCAAAAAGTCTTGGATTGCCGTTATTGTAGTTGTTCGTCGGACTCGAAGAGCGCCTGTTGCCTCAGCACGATTTGTAGATAATCGACGTACAGCTGTTGACATTATATCGGGAAGACGTGTGGTCTCTACCCACTCATCCGAAGATGGAGACAACGTGACGTGACCATTAGAAGTAATAACTTCAAACGGATTGACATTTACTGTACTGGTAGCAAGAGTCTGTGACGCAAAATTCACATCAACAAACGGCAATGTAACCAAGTCACCCTTATGCGAGGCGATATTTACTGGATTGGTGTCGTCCATTCTCAATTGAACCATATGTTCACGGAATGACGGTTGTAACTGATTACCTTGATCTATAGAGGCTCGATATTCTGGATCGAACACATCCGAGAAATTGAACGATGAGAAACCATCTGCAATGAATCCAGCCTTGGTACGGGCAAGACCATTCGCATCAACAACAGTCAATGCGTTAGTGTTAGTCTCAATAAGACTCAGTGTGGTTAACTCGTACAATTCACTGACTCGTTTATCGAGTGCAGCAATATCTTTCATAGTATATCGTTTGTGAGAGATCTTTGTCTTTACGAGATCGTTCTCATCTAAAGTATACGGGTTTAGATCGAAAGTGTATAACGCTAACGAACCGGTAGGAATCTTAGGTTCTTTAGGATCTAAAGATGGTTCACCTTGGATTACCTGCAATTCGCCTGTACCCACTCTACCTTTACTGTTGACTGTATTAGCAATCAATATATCTACCCGAGGCATATAGTAACTGATATCAGCTGAAATGATACTCTTGTTCTTAGGCAAAGGATTTATGCTGGCAATATTGATAATTCCCGTTGAAGTTTTAGACGGACGGAAGTCCATCACATTTCGCAATGAAATTGTTTCGCCCGAGGCCAACGTGTGGTTAGGGATATCTTGATATGGGATTCCATCGTAAGAGGAAACGTCAAAGAAATCTCCGGCACCATGACTGAAGTAAGAGAATTGAATTTCTAGATCTGTGTTGTCTGGGATGCTTAGTCCCGGCTTAACAGTAAGGTTGCCGCGGCCATAATAATTGTCGCGTTGACCACCATCCAGAGTGAACACACTTGTCAAATCAGAGTGGTTTAGTGGATTTGGATCAGTTATATCCGTAACACTAATGAGAGAAATGACATCATTTTGCGTTAGGTCAATTGTAGTTGTTGATGATCCAGCAGTCGTCAATAACGTTTCGTTAGTTAACGTTTTAATTTTACTTTGCGGATTCGAATTGCGTGTGTAGTATACTATGGCATAAGTTCCATCGGAATCCAATCCAGTATATTCCCACTGTCCATTGACATAAGATGGAGAAACGTCAGATAAGTCACTGAGGAATGTTTGCGTTTCACCAGAATCTAAGTTATCGTTATAAGCCTTTGCTATAATCCAATTACTAGAATATTCAACATCACCAGTTATAACAATTTTATTATCCACAGCTGTCTGCTGTACTACAGTTTGTACAGTAAGATTATAGTCGGATAGAGATTCTGGTCGATCATTTGGTAACGAGAACATTATACTGTTATCAGAAGAACCGAATAGTGTGATGCCATTAATAGCATTCAGAGGTTTGATTATACCTTGGTAATCTAGGTTTGCCGGTACTCCGGCTCCAGTTGGTGCATATAGACTAGTAACCGTCCTGAAGGTCTCGCCAGGATTCATCTGAATATCGAACACATATAGTCTATATTCGTTATTGACTCTTTCCAGTCCACGCACCTTACAAGTACCGATCGGTGTACCCGAACCGGATTTGCGAAGTTCATATGTATAGAAGGTTTTAATTCCTCCAATACCAACAGTTTCTACTGGATCAATAAGGATATAATTGCCATAGTTTACAGCAATGCTGTTATTATTGATCAATACAGTATCGCGAGGTTTATCAATATTTAATTGGGTGTTCGGAAAATCTAGACGGTATCCATCAACATACGCTGTACCTGCGGTAACTTCTAGATCTAGAGTGTCGCTTGCGCCTTCACTGAAAATCGCCTTGAATTCTTTTGCAATATAATCACCAGACTCTTCTTTCGTGCGTAGTGCCAAAAGGTCATTGATGACATTATAATCATCCACGGATTCCACTTGATCATTGATCTTACCGTTTACGACACGGCCGATATATACGAAGTTCTCTCCTTCAACAATTCGATCACGCGTAGTTAGTTCAAGACGAATTCTATAACGGTCTGCGCCAGGAGCTGCGGCATTGGGGAATGCCCCTTGGTTATCGAATAACGCAGTACTATCTTCTACAGTAACGATGTCTTGGATAACACGGAAACCGAAATCTGCCGTGGGGGTGTCGGTGTACTTAGAAATAAATGCAGATTGTTGTGGTGCGAATACGAAGTGACCCTCGACAAAGAAATCTCCTTCTACCGAGTTAATTTTAGTACCTCTACCAGTCGCAGCAGTCGATGCTGCTTGTAGAGTAACCGAACCACCTAATGGGTGAGTACCAATGAAGGTAGCACCATTCGCAACACGTGCGGACACTGTGTTGTCGGTTGATGACGTGGTGTTGGTGTACTTTATCACAAATGTAACTGGGTCTGGAGACGCAGCTGCAATCATCTCTACAACTCTAAATTGTAAAGGGTCATCACCACCAGAGTTTACAGTAAACAACACTCCCGTGTAGTCATACCCATCCAAACCGTATGTACTAATGTCTAGTTTTAAGAACTCGAAATTCTGTACGGTCGGATTACCGGTTCGTACCGCTGCACCCTCTCTAAAGATGTTGCGACCAAATCGCGCAATCTCATTTTGAATGATTGTTTGAGATTGTGTTAACTCACGGGCTTGTAAAGCTTTACCCGAGTTAAATAGAATTCTATGGTAGTTATCACTGTCTCTATAATCATCCTTATATACAGTTTCAAACGTTTCTTTTGTAAAATTATTTGGCATGACTATTCCTAAACAGTAATTACTATTTTAATGTCTTCTTGTTGTTCTTGGTCTCGAATGATTCTTGCTCTGTTCTCGATATATAGTACTTCTCCCGAGTACCTATCTACAGTATGTAGTGACACTGTAGAAGATATGATACCAGAACCCGTTCCGCCTATTTCGGAAACAGTTTCACTGTTGATGAACTTCACGAAGCCAGTTGATTCGTTTTGATGATAGTGAATGATGTTATCTTGTACGTCATCGATGAATGCAACAGCACCCGTGACATCTCCGGTAATCTTGTTACCCGCAGAGAACCCACCATCCACATCTAGTGTTAGAGTATTTAATACTTTAGCTGAGACGCCATTGTACACATCCGTAGAACCTACTAGAGTAAGATTCTCCAATAGGCCAATTTGTCGGAATGAATTTTCTACAACGAATGTTCCATTCTCTGTGCCATTGGGTTTGATCGTGAACAACATCGAAGATGTTTTCAAATCATTTATAGGGTTTGCGCCAAGTCCTTCGGATGAAGTAACGATTGCACGAGCTTTGGCGTTGCCTTCGATTATGAAAGACGCATAGTCATATCCTTGACCATAGTTTGTCATAGTGATCTTTCGTAGTCCACCGGTATTGATAGTGGCAACCGCAGTTGCTCCTGTACCATTACCCACAACAGTGACAGATGGAGCCACGGTATAACCAGACCCAGCAGATTCTACGATAGCACTAATAACCTGACCGCCTATAGATCCGTTTTGCACATCGAGTTGTTGTTGTTGGAAAGCGTCCGATGGCGTAGTTTCAATATGTTCTACCGGTATGTAGTTCGACGATAGAAACTGGTTGATTCTAGTGGTACTTAGTGCGAATAAGAATTTCCATGTATAACCATCTGCGGTAGTGAATGTATCTAACAGATCTACGCCTTCCTCGATACCAAATCGTGGTTCGATGAAAGATGGGATATGCTCACCCACACTATTCCGCGCTTCGGAGATACAAACATACACATGATTCAATCCAGTCATCACGTATTGGGCATGGCCATCGTCCGGTCTAACGGAATCTAACCAACCAGAGTAAAGTGTACCGGAAGACCAGTTAACGCGGGGTACGACAAATGTAGACCCCTCTACCTTCTTGATAGATTGTAGGTTGTTTCGGAATTCACGTTCTTCTCGTATATTATTTGACGGAGAAACGACCGCGTCGGTTACACTGAAGGTGTCCGATTTACCGATACCGATATAACAATCATTGTCCCCTAGGAACAACTTTGCGAGGTGTCTACCGAATGTTTGTCTTACTATAGCAGTCATTATATTTTCCTATTTACCTATGGTCGTACTGGCCAATCAATTTGATCTATTGCATGGATACCGTCTATAGTTTCGGGCAAGTCTCTTAGTGCCTGACGATACTCCTGCCACTTGTATTTATCACTTTCGGCCAGAGGTGCATCAGATAATTGCGACCAATCAGAAGCCGCGAGGTAACCATCACGAATCTGGCGCACGGCAGAAATGAATAACTCGGAGTTGAAGACCCATTCTTTGGTGACCCAATCGAAGTTATACACTCCATGTGGTTTAACGGGTCTCTTGACGAACACTTCACCATCGTGATAATATTCACTGATAAAGCTTCCGGCATGACCCTCAAACGTTCCGGTGGTGTCCCATCTAACAACTAGTCCGCTGTGAGTAGACCCTTCTGGATAATGTTCTGGTTCTGCGGGCATGAAGAAACTTTTTACTTCTCCGGTATCCCCATTTACTAATGCACAATTTGTCATATCAATTTTCCTACAATTAAAGTTCTTGTGGCATCAACTGCCCACGTATCGTTTACTCTCGCTCCGCCAGTGATTACAGGTGAAAAGTCAGATCGAGTTAGTGCCATCGGAATCATCGCAATACCCATGGCTGACGAATGAGTTTTGGATATTGTTGAGGCACCACCTGTTCCCGAAGGATTATTTGTGTATGAAGTGTTATCGTAAGCTCCCATGCCCGGCACCGAGAATACATAACCCACTCCCCAAGTTCGTACTCGGCCTTCCGGAGATACCGTACCGTCGCAAAAACAACCAGAATACCCCGATCCGGTTACGAGAGCAAAGTACCTTTCCCAATTCAGAGTGTCTTGAACTTCGGTATATATTATTGGCAATCCAGCTGCGGGTTGTCCTATCTGAGTACCTCCCTGCAAATCGGTTTTACCTGATACTACATTTTCTACTTGCAAATTCTGTCGATTGGACGAGAACGCCAATTGTCCATTAGAACGATATATCTCCAGACCCCAATCACCACTCTCTTCAGATGTTGTCGATAGTATCCCAAACTTATATTCTAATGACCATCCAGTAGGGAATGCAAAATCGTACACGGTAGTGAAGATAGCAACATCTACTGGAATTTCCGCTACTTCTGTTGATGGTATTTGGGTGGTTACCGGACTGAATAAGGTTATTTGCCACACATTACTACTCACATAAGCGACATTCGTAATTGAACCTGATGGTGGATAATATCCGCTACCCACGTAAGTGCCCAACCAGTCACTTATAACTCTTCCTATCAAATCAACATTAGGATTCGTTATAGGGGGTTGAATGGCTGTTATACCAACATAACTTGAGTTGCCATAAAACTGCGGAGTAGTTATACTGACCGTGACATTAAATGTAGAAACTCCCACCGGTACATTACTAACTGGACTTATCTGATAATTGGCGTCTGCCCACTGAATTGATGTTGTCAATGGATAGTTGGGGTTATATGTAGTAGCGCGTTTAGGTCGTATGAAGAGTAACGAAGTTTCTTTACTTGTCGGACATACCACGGCAGGGGCGTTAGGTATCCCGGCACTCCGAACCGTAGAGATAGATCCGGGCACAAGCGTGCCACTTTTAACTATCTCTACTTGTTTGGAAGTTTCGTCAATGGTAGTTACTCCACCATTATTCTTAACCGTTAGTCCATACGCCATATCATTAACTCCTCAATACCATAATACTATAATCATCTGTACCTAGGAATATTTGATAAGATGCGTTAGAACTTCGTACGTCAGCTCTAGTGAGTAAAACTCCCGAAGTACCACCACCATCAACATAAAAATTAGAATTTGGCAATATCTGTACAGCAGTCCACTCGACTATACTAGGTGTAGCATATCCGGAAACCGGCACATAGAAACTTCCTGAACTAGAACCACCATTACCACTAACAAAATTATGAATACGTGGTTGGCGTTTATCGACCGCCATTCTAATCTCACCTGCGGAGTTAAATATCTGCAAACCGTAACCGGCCGCGGCCGTTTGTGTTGCTCCACTTGCGGTACCTGTTATAAACAGGGAGGTGTTATTTATAGCGTTCTTTACAACCAGTCGATAGTCACCTGCCTTTATAAATTTAACTACAATAGTTACAACAGAATTAAAAGAACCGCCGCCAACCTGACTGTATATCCAACAGTTTGACATCTGAGATATTTGTGCACCGAAGTTGACATCCAACGTAAGTGTGAGAGTGTCTACCGTATTGACATTCTGTGTAACATCTCCGCTGGATTGTCCTGACCGTAGGTCATCACTTATCGCATAATTTGCCACTGTATATTATCCCAAGAACCCAAGTTTCACTCTAACATTATTCGATGCGTCGAATATCTCGATCTTATTGTTCTTTATTTCCATACGTTCACCGGTAGCCGAAGACTTAACATCTATAGAACCGGTAACCGTAGCATTTGATAATAGTACATTGTCCCCAGATATACTGAAAGGACTCTTTTGTGTAGTAGAAGTAACGAACTTAAAGTTACTTGCCGTCAATGTAAAGTCGGATGTAACACCGTTATTATTTAATTCAAATCCAGCGAAGTGATTATTAACATCCAGATTGACAAAGTATTTCGCACTTACGTCCGGAATATTCAGACCATCGATAGTGCTATTAAGAGTGGCCGTAGTCACCAATCCAGAAGTCGCGGTTGCGATATCGTCACCAATAGAAGCTTCTAGATTGGTAATTTGTTGCGAGACCGAATATAATACTGCGCTGTCGCCTGATGTTATCGCAGAAGTCAATGACGTAGTTGCATTTGAGACAGCTGTAGTGATATCACCGTTATCTGGTTTGAGATCAAGTTGTCCTTGAAGCTGCGTTATTGATGCATTGAGTACGGAAGTGACATTAGAGTCTCCCGAATTTATTAATGCGGTTAGAGAACTAGTTGCATTTGTGACGGCTGTGGTAACATCTCCCGTAGATGCCTTGGTCGATATAGAACCCTCTAATGTGACAACCGCCTCGTTCAATAATGTTATTGCGCCACTGTCTGCATCATATAGAATATTAGTACGTAATTCATCACGTGCGGCCGCAGTAACACTAATAATGTCGGAATCGGTTCTACCAGATATTTCGAGGGCACCTTCGAGAGCGACAACTTTCGAATTTAGTATTGATATATCAGAATCTACGGAAAGTAGTATGCTTGATTCTAAAGCATCACGTGCGCCTGCTGTCGTAGTAATAATGAAGTCCGAATCTATTAGAGTTAGACCAGCTTCTAACTCGACCAGTTTAGTATTCAGTACGGCGTATCCACTATCAACCGAAGCGATAATATCAGTTTTCAATGCCTCGCGAGCGTTACCCGTAACCGTAACTATGAAGTCGGAGTCTATTAACTGAACTTCGCCTTCTAATGTAGTTACTCGTTGATTGACCAGTATAATGCCATCGCTGTTTACATCAATTCGACTACCGATGTTTTCTTCTACCGCACTTTGAATACTTGCGATTGTATCAGAGTTAATATCTACAGTGATACCATTCTCTAGTGCGATAACGCGACTGGCTATAGATGACAGACCAGTGCTATCATCGTATACGGTAAGATTAAGCGCATTGATCGCATTCGCGTTGACAGTGGTAGTTTGTATGATATCCGAATCGACATTTCTCAGGATAATCAAATCTGCTCCCAAAGAATCTATCGCGGAAGCTTGTATAGCAAGTATGCCTGCACTATCGATGATGCTTGAGGAAAGTGTAGAGATCGCAGCAGTGTTTGCACCGATACGTACTCCAAGAGCTGCATCGATAAGGTCTAATTTAGTACTGACCGAGTCAATGGATTGTGAAAGTATTGTGAACCCATTACTGTCTTGTTCGATTAATGTTTCTAGTCGTTGTTCTGCACCAGCTACTGCATTAAGAACGAATGACGAATCGACTCCACCTTCTATCTGAAGAGAGGATTGTAGATCGACATACCACTGAGAACCGACAATCAACTGACCATCGATAGAATCTATACGAGAATTAATACCAAAAGTGCCTGTGCTTATCGCAGTGACCATTTGGTCGTATTTTACAAATTCTGACGAATCTAACACATTTAGGACAAAGTCTCGCCATCCAGAATCTAGAGTCGCACCACTACCCGAAAGACCCAATAGTACAAGACTATAGATCTCATCAAAGTTGTAGTTGATTTTCTGTCCTGCTTGACGAAGGGTATCACCTGTTCCATCGTTACCAGCATTACCAAGAAATAATGTTTGTTTTGGCATTATTCAATAATCCTAAATTCTTTAGTCTATTTATATACTATTATGTGGATGGGTTTGGGCTCTCCCGTACCGCATCCATAGTCTCATATTCAGTTGATAATACCATTGTATCATCGTCTAGTGTTGGGGAATCTTGATTGGTCACTCCAGCCAAAGTTCCAAATTCGGTATTAAGTATATCCAAAGACACGTCCGCATATCTGTCGAGCGTCTCGGTACTACCGGTTGTGTCTCCACTCGGATCAGACATAATCAATGTATTGAAACCGAAAGCGGACATCATTGGTTCAGCAAAACCTTCTATTTGGAGACCAGTCGCAACAACCTCTAATGGATCGTTAGGAAGTCCCGCTCGAAGGCCTACTTCGGCGGTACCGACCGTTACCACATCAGCGGACAAGTAGAAACCAGCTGGGTGAGCAAACAAGAGGTACAGTGATTCATAATCTACTTTAGATAAACCCGTTTTCAAAAGAATAGAGAATATCTGATATCTCTTATCATCTTGAATATATCGTTGTGACTCGAAACCTATTTTAGATTCGCCCACGATGATTATATTTCTCTTGGGATACTCGATAGAAATTGATTCATTAAAGAATGCACGAAAGAATTGTTCTACTGATATCTGTGTACCCTTCGCACGATAGAAGTTAGCAAGGAGACGTGCCATAAGTCTTGGCTGTTGGAAGAACGAAGAGGATTGGAGACCATTGCCAATATCGGCGATGATCTTATCCAAATTCGTCAACGACGTACTTGTAATACTTTTTATCTTGAATAGGTCATGTATCTGATTGACAAAACTATCTACAGAGTCGACTTCTGAGTATTCGTAGTAAGCTTCTAAGAATTCGACTAGTTTCGGGTATTCGCCCAAAAAGTATTCGGGTAACAGATTCTGTACTGTGCCCTTATTTAATTCTACGTGTCTTCTATGCTGATCTACTCTTGCTTCCGACATTATAATGTACTTCTAGTTGTCTGATAATCGATGATTGCCTTAGTGAAAGACTTGTCTGTATCAATGTCAATGATATAATTTCTGAGAGGTCGCAATGTACTTTGGTTAGCAGGAAGCGCAGATACTTTCATAGCAGTTCCCGAGTAATCTGAAGTTGAACTAAACTTGACACCCAAAATGCTCACGGTTCCTTTTGATGCATTGTATGAACCGACGTTCGTCAACCGCACGTTATTAGTTAGGTCGAATACTTGTAGTCTGGTGGAACCCAGTTCATTCTTAATTACACAATTGACACCGTTATATTTGAATATAGACGTTGTGATAACATGTTCTCTATCGTCTGGTTGACTGAGAGCAAATGGGAAGTTCACCTTGAATTCTTGGTTCAACTCTGTTACTGTACCGCCAGATGCAATGAGTAAGTCACTCAACATCTTATCTAGTTCAATGCGTTGTTGACCCTTAACTGTCATCTTAGAGTTCAATACAGCTGGACTAATATTGTCAATGATTGAGAGTAGATTCGATCTACGGAATACCGAATCGAACATATTTAAGTTGGTTCGTGCATAATTGACGATGGTGTTTTGTATCTCAACTTCGATAGATTCAGCGGACAGATCTGTCTGACTAGGGTCGAAGTTAAAATTCGTCAAGAGTTCTAGATAAGTATATTGGGGATCGACAAATTCTGTGTCGATAGACATAATAGAAAGATTGTTAGTCAAATCATTTTTAATAGATGTTTTAACTAGATCCACGATTGGTTGGCTCAAACCGTCCTTGAAATTAAGTGATACAAAGACCTTGCCATATTGTGGAGGTATGTTATCATTACCGCCCCAAGATACAGCGTCGTCAAGGTATGCTCCGAAGTTGGACATTATCAATGCCCGATAATCTTCTGCGGTCACCAAACGTTGTTGAGCCGAGAATGCTCGGGGCGCATTCATCTTTATGGACTGAATGGTTTCTTTAGGAGAACCACCCGAAGATTCCGATGTGGTCTCTACTGTAAGAGCGACCCCATTGAGAGATGATGTCGAAAACCCTAATGCGCCATTGGCAACTGCCCCGACCGAAGAGATGTATCGAACTACGATTTTATTACCAGCAACAGGATTCTTCCCCAATACATTACCATCACTGAAGAATAATTCATACTGTCCGTTAGATGATTCACGCACTATGTATATGGTAGACTCTGAATTAATTGTTGCCACGTTATTGATATTACTATATACTACATGGTCAATGGTCGTGAAATTGTCATAGACCTCGACAAGCATAGTCGTAGTGTCCATGTTTTCGTCTGGTATGACATATACCGGAGTGTCGGTAGTAGGGCCGACATAAAAAGTTTTAACTCTAGGTTTACCTTCTACTACAATAACGTCGGTAGACCCTGCACTCGATTGGAACACATACGTATCATTATCGTTATATGCAGTATATTCCCTACGAGTTCTGAATGTATAACTGACACCGTCAACGTCTGCGGTAAACACATAATTCGATGGTAAGACTAGAGTCTCGGGGCCATTGGGAATTGTTGCAGTGACCTTAACAGTAGCTGTCGAAGCGGTAGCTGACGATGGATAGTACCCAAGAGTCTCTGCGTGACTTACCACAGACGATCGTAATTGCGCAGATGCGAGAAACGACTCGTTGATCGCCATATTAGCGGTCAACCCATTAATATGAGTATTGTAGGCCAACACATCTAGTATATTGGATAATCCACTCGCCTCAAAGTTGTAGTCTGCAAACTCTGGTTTTTGCATCAGAGCTGTTTTTAGACTAGACTTGATATTGTTAAAATCCAAGTCCGAAGTTTTTATAGTCATTTATCTTATCCTTGCTACGGTAACATTCAGTGACAATGTTTCTAATGTAGTTACCAGTTGAAATATTACAGTGACATCAACTGAATTGAAATTTGAATTCATTTTTACGTTAACACGATTAACGATTGCACGAGGCTCATACTTCGTTATTGCGTGTTTTATTGCGCGAGCGATATCACTTTCATCAAGTTCGGTATCCAATGCAAATAATAAACTTTGCAGATTGCCGCCGAATGTAGATCGAAAGGGCCGTTCTCCATTATTAGTCATGAGAAGATTTTTGATTGCCTGTTTTACCGCTGCAGCATCTGTCTTCTTGTATATGTCACCAGAAGGTTTTGCTTCGAACGAACAGTCGATATCACTATGCAGACGTTTCACTGAAGTCACCAGTGAAGCGTTCATCAAGTTACCGTCTTCTATAGAAAATGCTTTTGCCATTGGACTCTCAAACTCTTTATAGACTATTTATACAGTTAATTCGGGTAAGCTTAAATCTATTGTCATTGGAACCCCGATTAACTCCAATACGTCACAGAATGTTAGTGTCAGTGGTTCCATCACAGAACCTAACCCGATAGCACTCAAAAATGATTCGATCTTCTTGATCCACACGTTAATCAATTCTTTTTGCCATTGTGCGAACCAATCTCGGGCCGCACGTACCAGTTCGTTTATCTGGTCTTCCGGACATTCCACATTAGTCTCAATCTCACCCCCAATAATATCCAGTAGTGGTACACCAAATAACGATACCTCTCTGAGTTGTTCGATGATGTATCCTTCAACACTAAACTCAGCAAACTCTTTCTCTAGTTTAGCTATCTCTTCCTTGATAAAGTTCCCGTTATCTCCTTGGGAATCTCCCGATAAAGAATCGAGATCTTCCTTGAGTTGGGTTAACTTATCTTCAATATCTTTAGCGAAATCTTCGGCCTCTTGTTTGAACTGATCTATCTGCGCACGTATCCATGTTTCTACGTCAAACTCTAATAGAGTAGGTGGACTAGGAAGACCCAAGGTGTCCCATATTTCTTTGAATACGTCAATCAATTCTTCGAAGGCTGAGAGTAGTAGGTTAGTACACCACTTCACCAACTCGTTTTTAAAATATGACCAAGTGAGTTTTCCCTTCCACTCATCACACTCGACGCCAAACTCTCCTTTATAGTATTGATATTCTTCGGGAATCATGGCATAATAAAGATCCACCTTCTCGGTGATTTCAAGTTTGAGACGTTCTTGTTCGTCCTTCTCCAGTATGGTCAACAGGTCAACTTCTATACCCATCACGGATACTGTAAAATTCAACGGTATCACTTCGCCGATGAGTTCAAGCATCTTTACCGGAACGTATATATGAAACTCGTCAATCAGTTCCGACCACGCATCATTGGCTTCCTTCTGCCAGTTACGTACCGTACCGCCTTGCCACCAAGGGGATAGAAGAACTTCTTGTTGTTCCATGAACTCTTCTATTTTTTTGATGGTTTCTTCTATCTTTAATTTCAGTTCCTCGTCGGAATCTGGATTCGATGCCAAGTATGCCTTCAGCTTACTAGGTATCATAGCAATATCGTTATAGAACTGCACCAACTCCGCTTTGGTAGGAAGTAACGAATCTGGACACGGAAGTTCCAGTTTGATCTCGGGCAGTTGTATCACCATTATGAATTCAGTTTAATACTGGCTGCATTGATAGAGACTGTACCACCCGCAACTAGGTTTACGTTTCCACCGACACTAACTGTCACGTTGCCCGTGATACGCACGTCTTCGTCGCCGAGGACTACCGAGTAGTTGTCTTTGGTGATGTGAGTCAGAATAGATCCATCGGCTTGCATCTCATAGAAAGTGCCCGTCATATGATGTTCTTTAATACGTTCAGCGCCAGACTTATCATCATATTCTTTATAATGTCCGGACTCTGTTTCGTAGACCTTGTTGAATGGGTAGTTCTTTTCAGCCTTGGAGTTGGTGTCGCCTTCTTTAGGCACGGTACCAATTACCATAGGCAGTTGTGAACTCTTACCGTCCATGAATATACCGAACACTTGCGTACCAACGAGGAGACCCAAGTTCTGTCCATTACCTTCATGTATACCTTGAGTGACCGGTACTACAATTTGGGCCCAAGGTAGGTCATCCTTATCGATATCATCATATACACCGAACACCTTGACTTTAACTCTACCCAACTTTAAAGGGTCTTCTGAGTTGTCAACTACTTCACCAATAAACCAACGAGTTTGGTCACCGTAAAAGTCTATATAACTATTTGGTATCATTACACTTCACCATTATCTAATTTAACGCCCGTTAGAGAGATATGATACCCCTCTTTTTTAATTGAGTGTTTCGCAGAGAATATTAAATAGTCCCCCGACTTCTGTGTGTCAAAAGGATTATCTTCATTTTCACTATTACTCAGGAATCTAAGTCGCAACTTTCTGCCGAGGGTATTGTGCGAACCCTCCTTAAAGAAGTCGATACCGTTTACAACAAAGGACAGTGGAGACTTCTTTATCAAAGCTGACATAGAACGTCCAGCAACATCCAACCGATACATACCTTCGGTATCTCGTTCTGAAAACGTCTTATGATTTTCATAAGCACTAGTTCCGCCAATCTGTGAAGTCACTCGACTTTCAATGTCGTTAAAAGATATTCCCCTCAATCGGTATTCATTCGAATATAATGGTTTATCTTTCACGATGTTGCTAGATTCTAGTTTACCGATAACGTCTTTCGTTACATCAAACTTTATAGGAGTCATATAGTTTTCGGTCACGTCGAAGAATTGATGTCTAGCCCCAATATGACCCGCAGCGATAAGATTGAACAGATTTTCTGTTTTGGAATAACTATAACTCAATATCGTTCTACGTTTCTGCGAGTGATCAATATCAACATCACCAACATCAGCCTGAGCATACGTGAATGGAGCATTACGGTTCGAGGGAGCGGCTTTCATCAAGGACTCTAGATCCATGAATACCAAATCCTTAACTTGAAGCGCAGAAAACAAGTAGAACGGGTAACCATCTTCAGTGGTGGTTTTGTTTTTGATCCAACACATTGCATCTAGTGGCGTTAGATTAGGAACAATGACTTTCATTTCATGGGAATCATTCGCTGTCGACAAACACTTCTTCTTTTCAAAATATTCAGAACATATAGATGCTAGTATCTTTGACGCTTTGCCAGTATATGACTTGTTGACATTGCGCAAATTCGATTCATAACCAATGTCTTCTATAATATGAAATATGATATACTCATTACTATCATTGCCCTTAACACTAGACATTATAGTATCAATGTAGAAGGTCTTGACAATAGTTGCACCATCGATCTGGTCAGAGCTCAAGGTGATTTCTAATTTTTCTCCACCGCCGAAATCGGTAGACCCGAGAACATCAGTCGAATCCAAAAACCCAACGACCCCAGTCAAATAGGGTTTCTCTATATGTTCAAAGATATCAATGTCCGTGACCATTACACTAATGTCGATAGGCTTAGATATCTTGCCCGAAGACAAGATCACTCTATAAGCAATATCGGTAGCGTGGTCTACCGCACTTGGTGATGCACCACTCATTGACTTTTCACCGCATCACGGAATGCTTTGATAACCTGATTAACGTTAGCTGGTCGCAACACTTGTATCTGACGCATTGCATCATTTTCATAGATATAGTGTTCGGCATTAGTAACCGGAATGTCGAATTCTGAAGGGCCTTCGAATGGATTTATGTCCACCCATTCACCATCAGCATTAACATAATGATGTGGGGCATTATACTCGTTCACTACAGTTACCCGATCAATCGTTTCATAACCGGAAATGGTCTGACTGGTCACGTGTGTGACGTTAGTGAAAGAACCATTGAAAACTTCTATGATTATTTGTCCCAGAGAAAGGTCTCGGTGTATGATTTTCGCGGCGGCAGTTGGTTCATCAGGGTCGGCCGTGAACCCTACGACAAATTGACCGACCTGAAATTTATTATATAACTCAGGATCATCGGCAATTAAAGTAATGTTCGGAAAGTCTTCTAAAATCTTAGTAGCAAGTTCACTATTTTTTAGTGGCCACCCTCGTTCACGGATCTTATCGTTCATCAAATAGAATACCCAATGTAACTCCGGATTATCATATAATACCGTAGCTACGTGATCAGGTCTCTCCCCATCTCTAATATAATAATCTTGATAGAATGATGCAGCCGATTTCACTTCATCCAAGACTTCAGCGTAAGCAGTTATATTCTGCGTGAGTACACTTTCACTACCATCGCCGAACGTGTAGAATATTTTAGGGAAATTTTTGAAATATGACATTAGAAACCTTCCTCAATATCTTTCCTAGTGAGAGTTCTTTCTTCGACGAAAGTTAAGGTCATATCAATTTCTGTTGGATTACCGTCCGCATGGAATGACATGGCCGAAGAGTTATAGTTGGTAGATATTGTTTTCAGAAAACAGTTCTTTATCTTAGTACCAACGTCAACCCCATCTTCGCCTTCAATATTGCGTCCATTGTATTTAATGGATATATTAAACAATTCTGGATATTTGTAACCGACGCTAATACCCCCTGCGTTTATAGATATCGGGTATGCGTGTGTTCTAAACTTCTTGATAATTTGTTTGACCATCTCAGCTTCGTCCTTACTCTTAGGCAAAAACTTAAACTGAAATGTAAATTCTCTGTTCGCGCCAACACCCTTGAACATTGCACGGGTATTAGGGTTAAGTGTCACTGCACCCGCAATAGAAGTAGCTGCTCTAAGTTCCTCGGGTATGCCAGGTAACTTAGCTGCACGTAGTAGACCAACTCTAGCCATATCCCCTGTCGCTGCACCCGAAGCAAAGTCTCCGATAGATTTTAATCCCTCGGTCAGACCGGCAGAAATTGCCTTAGTTGCACTACCACCCGCGTTCATAACACCCAATGCAGTTGCGCCAAGTGTTCCTAAATCCGTGTCACTATAGTTTAAGGAATCGTTTACCGTAAATGCTACGGGTAGGTATAGTTTGATATATTGATTTAATTGAGTCTCTTCCCTATCCTGTACCGAAATATCAGACGTATCTTCGGTGGGAGCTGGTGTTCCAGCAACCTCGGACTTTGTTTCGGCAGTATCAGAAGTGCCCGCCACGTAGTTGTAGACACCACTTGCTGCTTCCGATACTTTATCGACGATATACTCACCGGCTGCCTGAAGCGCAGTTCCCGCTGCGGCCGCCAGACCCTGTTCATCAACAGTTGTACTAGCCTTCTTGACCGCATCGGCAAGTGCTCCGCCGCCGCCTTTAACTTCAACAGGTTTTATCTGGACAAGTTGAAAAGATATCTGAGCGCCATATCGTCTTTGTTGACTCTTCAATTGGTCTTCTAGTGGGTATTGTAACAAACTGATAACATTTGCCGGTGCTGGCTGAGCAGTAGATTTCGACTCTACCGTCTTTGTCACGTCATCTCGATTTGACATTGGGAATAACCTTTAGTATAAATATGATTACTCTATTTATACGTGTAGTACAAATGCGAACTCATAAAGGAAGATACAAACCCACAAATCCGCACAAGTATGCCGGCGACGTGGAGAATGTGGTCTACCGAAGCATGTGGGAACGTCATGTCATGAAGTGGTGTGATATTAATCCGGAAGTAGAACAGTGGATGTCCGAGGAGTTAGTAATACCGTATATATGCGAGACTGATAAGAAACTTCACCGATACTTTACGGATTTTGTAATCAAATATAAGTCTGGAAGAATAGTTATTGTAGAAGTCAAACCTCACAAAGAAACCCTGCGGCCCGAACGTAAACAGGGGAAGACCCGTCAAACGCTTCTGAATGAAGGACTCACTTTCATAAAGAACCAGTCCAAATGGAAGGCCGCGAAAGAATATGCCGACAGTCGAGGACATCATTTTGAAGTATGGACAGAGAAAGAACTTACCGCTATGGGTATCATGCCCAAATCCACTCAAAGTATTCGTGCCAAGAAACCATTAAAAAAACTAGCCCCCTTTCGTAAGAAGAAGAAATAGTTCCTGTATAAATAGAAGTGATCGGTCTTAATGATCGCATATAAACAGGAATATTATGTCTAACATATTTAACCGATTAGAACTACAGGCATTTCGTGCTGGTATTACACCTCGCACCAAAGAGTCTCGCGCATGGTTCCAAAGTAAGGTTAAGAATCTCCGCAGCATCAATCGCGAAGCATTGATGAAAGAAGAACCGTTGAAAGTGACGGGTCGAGAGATCGTCGGTGGTATGTACATGTTCTTCTACGACCCTAAGCATAAAGAAACGTTGCCATACTACGATACGTTTCCTTTAGTGGTCGTCGTCGGGCCCGCAGAAGGCGGATTCCTAGGATTGAACCTTCACTACCTACCTCCTATCTTACGCGCTAAGATGTTAGATGGGTTGTTGGAGATTACCACTAACAATAAGTATAACGATACTACACGTTTTAAAATGACTTATGAGTTACTCGCTCGTGCATCGAAATTCAAGTACTACAAACCGTGTCTCAAACACTATTTGAATTCACACGTAAAAAGTAAGTTTGCATTAGTACCGGCACCAGAGTGGGAGATTGCCACATTCCTCCCGACGGCACAGTTCCGCAAGGCGAACTCTAAGAAAGTCTATGCAGACTCTAAAAAAATGATAGGTGAATAATAAATGTCGTCAATAGAAGAACTAAAGGGTCGAATAATATCGAAGAACGGTATTGCAATGGCCAATCAGTATATGGTCACACTACCTCCAATGAAGGGAGCTGGATCACGTGCGTTAAATGTTCTCTGTAAATCAGTGGATATGCCAGGAAAACAGATCACCACGTTAGATCGTGCTATCGGCATCCATAACGAAAAGATTGTCAGTGGATATTTAGTCGACGATATCTCTATGACGTTCCATGTATTGAATGACTATGGCGTCAAGAAGTATTTTGATACTTGGAGACAGTTGATGGTAGGTGATCAGTTCACCGCCAAGAAAACAAAGGAAGTTCCTGCCGAAGAAAGTGAGAAGGTCGAAGGGCCTGACGGCGAAAAGAAAGAGACTAAAACCGTGCCCGATGGATTGGACGTTGGGGAAGTTGGGTATAAATTAGGCGAAAATGGATACGCCAAATCAATTAAGATCCATCAATTGATGAAACCCCAAGCAAGGTTTGGATTCGATATCGGGCCCTTCGACCTCAATTTCGACTTGGGTGGGTCTTCTATATATACAGTAGAACTATTGGATGCCTTCCCAACTACGTTTCAGGCTATACAGTTAACAAACGAAGCGGATGGTTTAGTAGAATTCACAGTTCAGTTCTCATACACTGACTGGAAAGTAGCAGAAGATAAACGTTCATTATTAAGTGGTCTGTTGGGACTAAACTTAGGTGGACTAATTTAATTATTATTATATAATATAGGATAGATAATGGCTTTACCAAGACTGAATGACTCACCAACTTATGCTCTGACAATACCTTCGACCGGACAGTCCGTTACATTTCGTCCGTTCTTAGTGAAAGAACAGAAAAACTTATTGATTGCTTTAGAGACTCAAGATAGAAAGGGTCTGTTACGAGCAATCGTTAAAACTATACATTCGTGTGTAGAACAACCGTTAGAAAATGAACTATCTACGTTCGATGTAGATTATGTATTTACCAACATTCGTGTTAAGTCGGTAGGAGAAAGTACCAAGATCGTACTACCGTGTTCAGCTTGTTCTGAAAGCAACGAAGTTGACGTAGACCTTTCGGATGTAAAAGTTGAAGGCGATATTAAACCAACTCTTATTAAAGTTACAAAAGATGTAAGTGTGAAAATGCGGTTCCCGACATACCAAGAGTTGGTAGACAACCCTAATATGCTCGAAGGCACCAGTGTGACAGAATCTCTTATCGAATTGTTGATCATGTGCATGGACTCTATCCAGACAGAAGAAGAACGGTTTTCGGTAAAGGATGAGTCACGAGAAGAGATAATCAATTTTATTGAATCAATGAGTCCCGATCAGTTCACGAAACTGGCTGATTTTGTTAACAACATACCAAGTGTACAAAAGAACATAGACTATAAATGTACTTCATGCGGGGAGACTTCGAATAGAGTCTTAAAAGGCATGGATGATTTTTTTTAGTAAACCTCTCGCATGACACTTTGGCTAACTACTATCAAGTTAACTTTCAACTACTGAATAACTTCAATTATTCTTTAGATGATGTGGAAAGTATGTTACCTTGGGAGAGGGAGATTTATTTGACTATGTTGATTGATGATATAAAAGAAAAGACCGAGAGGTCTAGACAAAAAGGATATTAACAGCAATGTCAATAAAAAACCTAACTGATGCCGTCCGCAACGGTAACGAAACTCTCGTTAATATAAAAACCGATATTCGCACAATCTCGGAATCTCTCAACGCCCGAAAAATACTGGATGAACAAAGTAAACTAGACGATCTCGAAGCTAAGAAAGAATCGCAAACCGCAGCTGCGGCATCTGGCAAGTCCGCCCCGTCGGCCGGGCCCGCCAGGGCCGACAAAGCCGACAAAAAGCCCGGCATGATGGGAGCTGCTCTTGCTGGAGGTCTTGGTATTGCTGCCAAGGGCGCCGGTATGGCGGCGGGACTCGGTGCGTTAGGTTTTGGTATCGGAGCATTCTTTACTGGTCTATCATTAGGTGATACGGCGCAAGCAATGATTGGTGCCGATATGCAGTCCACTAAGAAGAACATGATCACTCTTGGTGAAGCATTTGCAGAAACCCCCACCGATGGACTCATAAAGATGGGTGTAGCCGCTGCAATTGGAGCGAAGTTTGGCAGTCTAGCGGGTGCCGCGAGGATGACATTCTTCGGTGCTGGTTTGGGTGGATTTTTTGCGGGTCTTGCATTGGGCGATAAAGGCGCTGAGCTTTTGAAAATAAGTGGTACCGGACTCACCACCATGATGGTATCCTTCGCGACGGGACTAAATGCATTTGACGACAAATCGATGATTGCTCTCGGTGCTATTGTTGCACTAGCTGCTTCCCCTCTTGCTGTCGTTGCGGCCGCAGGTCTTCCCGTATTGGGTGTTGGTCTGGCGGGATTCTTTGGCGCAATTGCTGGTATAGGCGATATTTTAGCTAAAGCGGGTGTGACAGGCGAAGGCATGTCCACAATGATGATCAACCTTGCAGCAGGGTTAAACCCATTATCTTCACTAGACGGTTCGAATATGTTAGTGGTCGGTGATGGAATGAAATCTATTGCTGGAGGAATGCTGGCATTATTTGGGTCGAGCGGATTAAGTTCTATCATGGATATGATAGGTTCATTATTCAGTCGTGGTGATGAAGATGTCTTCAGTAAAACGGCACGTTCTTTGAAGAAGTTAGAAGGTATTGATGCGAGTAAATTTTCGGGTATCGAAGAAGTTTCCACAACAATAAGCAACTTAACGTCTTCGATTGAGGGTCTTAACGACATCGAAGTTGATCAGGATAATATCAATGAACAGATGGAGAACTTTGCCAAGTCTATTGCGGGAAGTATAAATCTCTTTGACGCCATGTGGAAAGGCGGAAAGTTTGGAGAAGGTTGGTTCGACGGTATTAGTGAGATGGATTTTGGGGTTGGTCTGAAAGGACTTCCT
>Ga0208897_1000235_pt1 | contig 27137 bp, 24 predicted proteins | sample ColrivemetaGS697_FD_187594 | JGI IMG/M metagenome (GOLD analysis project Ga0208897, IMG submission 187594) | Estuarine microbial communities from the Columbia River estuary, USA - metaG S.697 (SPAdes) (version 2) | ecosystem: Environmental > Aquatic > Marine > Intertidal zone > Estuary | place...
GCTCTTTGGTCAAACCTGTGGTGCATGCACCGTTGGCAGTATTACGCACCTGCCAGTACTGAAAGTATTCGATGTTTTCCATATCTCTGTTAATTATACTACTAATATACAAAATTCCGGTGACATAAAAAAATGTTTGCGAAACTTTTTTGCAAAAAAAAGCCCACCGAAGTGGGCTTATGGTCTCGGAATATCTCATCCGAGGTGGTTATTGCAATGTATATATCGCTTTAGTTCTTTGCTTTGATCTTCTCTGCTGATACAGAAGCATGGATAGCCTCTGGATTAGTAGTCAAACCCCATTGAATGATAAACCAAGACATTTCTTTTTCGGCATTCTTCTTTGTTAGGTCCAATTCTTCCATAAGAAGATTAACACCCCATTCCATGAATGACTTTTCTTCTTCAAGAGTTGTTGAAAAGCGCAAGTACCACTGTGGATCTTGCTTAACATCTTTGTATGTTTTGCCATGTGGCAAGAGTTGCCTGTTTACAAGCTGAGTAAAGACCTCTTGTTGTTTTTCTTTACGGTCCATTTTTAATTCTGAATTAATTGAGATTGATAGATCGAACCTTGATCTTCTAGATATACGAATGTATCGATGTCGATTGAACACATAACAGTTCCTGGAACATGTTGTTCAAAGTATTCTACTGAAACACCACCAGCATCACCAGATGATGCAATGATACCGTTTAACGTAACGACCTCTGATCTTGGTACGTAAATATAAATATTCATATTAGCTATAAATTTTGTCTGCACATGAAGGGCAAAGCTGACCAGCACCTTCTACATAATTAATACGATTATCGATATGAGTTGTTTCATCATATTGTGTTTCGATACCGCAAGATACACATGAATCTTTCATGCTTTATTAAATTAAATTAAACAAGTGACCCGTACGAGATTCGAACTCGTGATCTTCTCCGTGAAAGGGAGATGTCCTAAACCGCTAGACGAACGGGCCGTTTAGTGTTTATATGTGTAAAATGTAAAATGTTTCAAATTACCACAAACCCCTTGGACATACCGTCTTTGTTGCTAGGGTTTTTGCAGGAAGATTACAACCGCATCCCTTTACAAGATTTCCTGTTACTGTATGTGGTGCTACTTTCGATGGATTACATATAGATCCAAGTCTTAATTCACATGAATCACATATAGACATTCTCTTAGAGGCAACTTGCTTTGTCTCTTCATCGAGTCTGTCAAACTTGTCTGCTACAAGTCTACCCCAACCTTCTAATATATTTAGAATACTATTCATTACATTAAAAAATAAACCCTAATGTATAGAAAACTATGCATTAGGGTTATTCAATTGCCACATTAGCTCCACTTTGTTTTGCCAGAGAACAAAGAAACTCTTGTGGAGAATAACGGAGTCGAACCGTTGACCTACTGCGTGCAAGGCAGTCGCTCTAGCCAGCTGAGCTAATCCCCCATCTATCCGTTATCTTTAGGTGGATAAAACCCGTCGTAGCCGTAATTACGAACATCTGACTGCGTTGAGCGAAAGACCGGGTTCGAACCGGCGACCCTGACCTTGGCAAGGTCATGCTCTACCAACTGAGCTACTTTCGCATTGGTATCATTTATATGATATAAACTATCGGGTGTTTCAAAAAGTGAGGGTAAATATTTGCAACTATTTACCCTCGTAAAAGACTTACTCTGGTGCGCTAATCTAACGAAAAGCGTAGTAAGTACTGTTGAGCCTCCTGTCGGACTCGAACCAACGACCTACTGATTACAAATCAGTGGCTCTACCAACTGAGCTAAGGAGGCATTTAGGAAGGTTTTCAACAGACACTTATTCGATAGCGTACTTCCAACTGCTTTCTTTTCCCGAAAGTCAACCACAGTAAGTGTACTTACGTGGATTTTTTAGGCTAGACTCAGTCTTATTGTGCGACTTCTTCAGCCACTACTTCTTCAGTTGCTACTTCTTCAGTTGCAACACCTTCTTCAACTACAGTTTCTTCAACTACAGTCTCTTCTACTGCAGCTTCGTTACAAGCTACAGCAGTGAAAGCTAGAAGAGCAAAAAGCATAAACTTTTTCATATTACTCTTATTTGATAATTAAACCTGAAAGTGATCTTCCGTAAGATCATGCTTTCATTGCGGAGGCGGTAGGATTCGAACCTACGGACCTGTTACAGTCAACAGTTTTCAAGACTGCCGCGATCGACCACTCTGCCACGCCTCCTTGCACTATTTTTAAGGAATAGTTAAACCTTTTTTGGAGCCAATATGTCAAAGAACTCTGAGTTACACGCCTGGGTTGTGAACCGCTCAGGAATCGAACCTGAAACCTACGCATTAGAAGTGCGTTGCTCTATCCAATTGAGCTAGCGGTCCAAATCTTATTAGATTTAGACTTGTGCGGATGAAGGGAATCGAACCCCCACTTCGTAAGAAACCAGATCCTAAGTCTGGCGCGTCTACCAATTTCGCCACATCCGCATTAAAAAGGGAGGCTAGCCTCCCGCCTTTGTATGTGTAACCAAAAAACAAAGAACTTAATTCATTTACTGTATTTATACTCCACAGTGGGAGTTTGTTTCAGTTAAACTGAAACTTTTTCGTTAATTTTTTCGAACTCGAATTTGCCTTTGATAACAGCATTCAAGGCAGTACCCTGTGAGCTAGCATTAGCAAATTGGTTGTATGATTCAACATCTACATTGCTGTAAACGTAAGTAGCATGGTTAAAGTGAACCGTCAAAATCTTATGTTCGTAGTTATAACTACTTGAGAGCACTGTAGAGCTATCGTAATGGTTTGTTTGAGACTTAATCATTGGTTATTTAATCTTGATACAAGTATTATACAACGCGCTTTAAAAATGTTTCAGGGTTGGTGTAAATAAATTAACCGTTACTTAATACCGTTCCAGGTGCAAGCGCAACTGTTAGCGTGCCTTCAAGTCTTGACTTCATTAGATTAACTGCCTCAAGAAGTTCAGCATATGATTCAGGATTACCACCAGTAGCTCCAGCAGGTTTACTTCCGGCAGTTGAACTAGATGCAGGTGCAGCAGCAGGGGCTGTACTTCCACCACCCTGTCCACCAAACTTAGCTAGTGCTTCAGATAGTGCTTCAATAGCTTCAATCAAAGATTCACCAAGATCCTCAATAAGAGTATCTCCATTATTCTTCGAAAGGTATGCAAGACCTTCATAAAGCTTTCTTACCTCTGTTACCTTTTCAAGATCAAGATCATTAATAGACTCTTTCCAGTCTTCCATAGATGTTGCCATGCGACCATACGAATTTGCAATGGTTGTCATAGTAAGTCTTGTATTAGCATCAAACTTCATGCTTCCTTCACCTGCAAAAATACTAGCCATTGCAGATATGATGTTCTGTGACTTTGTAATAAGTGCAGTAGTATCAACGTCTGTTTCGTTAAATATTTTTACAAACTCGGCAAGTTTAAATAGAGGCTCTGCGATTCCAGTTACAATAGAAATACCTTCTTCAATTACAGAGTTACCAAACCAACCCCAGTTATCTTCTGCTTCAGGCATTGCACCAACTTGTCCAAATGTACCTGTCATAGCAAAAATGATGTCTTGTGTCTTTTTAGTTACTAGTGCAGTATCAACTTTAATCTTTCCAAATTCATTGATAAATTTAGCAAGACCCATTAGAGGTTCGGCAAAGTCTCTTGCAATCTGAATACCTTCTTCAATTGCAGAATGACCGAACCAACCCCAACTATCGTTAGCAGCATCAGAAGAGCCAATCTCACCAAATGTTTCACTTAATGATTTTACAATCATTTGTGTATTTGTAGTAACACGAGCAAAGTCAGCATCTGTAAGCGTTCTAAACTGAGTAGGATTACCATTCTTATCCCAAGCTGTAGGAAACTTAAGGTCTGACATGTATTGAATACCCATTGCAATACCAGAAAGTGCTTTACCCATTCCATGTACTGCCTTAATACCCTGGTATACTGGAGAAGCACCTGAATAATCACCTAAGAAAATCGTTGAAAAAGTTGGACCTGATCCTGGATACTTTGCTCCGATTTCACCAAATGCATCTGCAATAGCATATACTGCTTTGCCTATTTGTTTTCCTAGAACACCATAATCAATCTTAAGATCTTGAAACTTTTTAATACCGGTTCCAACCCACCAAAGTGCCATACCTGCCATAATCATTGCTGGAGCTCCAACATACATACTAGCAATTGCAGCAGGAGGTAACATAAATGAACGTGCAATAGAAAGAAGTGCCCATTCAATTTTAGACATTGGGCGGCCGCCTTCAATGATTTGTATACCCAGTACAGAGAAACCTTTAGTAGCATGGCCTGAATCTTCAAATATAGACTCAGATCCTGATATTGCTTTTGCAAACATTGAGATACCAAGGCCTATTAATATAATAGCCAATCCAGCAAAAATCATAGAACCTGCACCAGCAACAATAAGAGCTGGAACTGGTGGAATACCTGCAAGAGCCATAACAGTACCGACTGTTAAAATAGCCAGTCCTATTTGTCCAATTGTAGTAAATCCATCTGCATTAGGTGGAACAAACGCTGCAAATAGTGCAGTACTAAGAGCTATGATACCAACTGCAAACGATGCTTCAAGCATGGCTGTAGCACCTAGTGCAATTTGTGGAGCAAAGTTTCCTGCAAGCCAAAATATTCCGGCAACAGTAACGATTGTCAATGCCATAAGCCCTAGGGCAGCAAGCGGATTATTTACTATTGCTACTATTACAGCAAATGTAGCAAGGGCAAGTCCTGTGATAGCAACTCCGATAGCAGCATCCTTTAGGGCAGGAACTGCTGTATTAACCTTTTGATCAAATTTATTCTTATCTAGTAGATCAAAGATGGTATACAATGTATACATCTGCAATGCAAATAATCCAACACCTACAGAACCTATTGCAAGTAATACAGTAGCACCGACCATCCATAATCCAAACTTGAATATAGCTTTACCAAGTTGTTCAATCTGCTTTATACCTAGAATGAGTACTCCCATTCTCTTTTGCGCCTCGCTTGAATCGCCGACCATTTGTAGGGCTTCAGCAATCTTTTTAAGACCTTCACCTATACCATCTAATCCAACACCTAATGCTTTAGCAGAAGCATTGCTTACTTTAACAAGTACGGTATTTCTATTACCGAATAAACCCCCACCCTTTTTCTCTTTAGTTTCTCCATTAGCTATCATCTTAAGATACTTCTCCATATTCTTGAATATAGAGAATAGTTCACCACCACTAGTAAGCGTTGATACAAGGACAAATGAATTATCATTTATACCTTTTAATTCTTGAAGTGCTAATTTTTCAAATGGAGATTTAAATAGGTTCACGAAGGTTAGACTATATTTAAGCTATATATCAAAGCTTTGGCATCTTCATAGAAGGCATGCTAGGTGATTTTAAGCCGCTTCCTAATCCTGACATGCTAGGCATCTTAGGCATCTGTGGTTGCTTGAATGAGTTTTTCTGATCTTGGAAATCGTCTTCTTGCTGCTTTTGACCTTTTTGTTGTTCTTTGAGCATATCTGAGAGTTCTTTAACGATGTAGAAGTACTCATAGTATGGGAGTGCTTCAACCTCGCTAGGTTGAATTCTCAGATGATGCATCAAATAAAACTTAGTCTTAAAGAAGTTCTGAAGAGAGATCTGAAATAATGAAAAGACTCTTGATTCCACCTGGAAAGTTAAGCGGTACGAGGACCTCCTCACCCTCGTGATCAACTTTAAGTTCTGGCTTAACTCCGATCTTCATTTGTTCAGCAAGTCTATAAACGACCATGTATTTCTTTTCAGTCCAACCCTGGAATTCAATCTCTTTGTCAAAGATAGCTTTAGTATTGAAACCTCTCCAGTCTTGTGTAATGTATGGTAGAATTTGGATGAAAGACTGATCCCAGTTTTTACGCTCTCTTTGACGAGTTTGCATAAACTTAGTGATTTCTTCCATAACACCAATTGTAGGTGGTGCCATTCTAACTTCACCTGCTGATTTAGTTTGGATTAAGAAAGCTCTTGCTTCCTCATCATAGTATGATTCGATTTGATCAGAGATCTTCTCAACATCAAGGTGCTCACTCTTAAGTTCAACCTTAAATGGCTTACCATTTGAATCGCTTGCTTCGATCATTAGCTTGTTCTCAGTTTCTGGGAACGTAAGATCTCTAATAGCTAGAAGGATAAAGATTCTATCTTCTTCAAGGAAATCCTTGTAAGAAAGAACTCTTGAACCCACTGTGAATTTAGCACACGCCTTAACGATTGAGTTTAGTTTCTCTTCAATATCGACAATGTTTTGTTCATCAATTGTTGAAAAGTGTCTGATTTCAGCAACTCTAGCCGATCTGATTTTTAGTTCAGCTCCGATTGGATAAAACCTTCCTTCAGATGGTAGATTCTCAACATTCATGCTAATCCATCCTAGATGGTGATCCGAAGATTCAACATCATTTAGGAATCTTGACATAGTTGCCTTTCCTAGACCTTGAGACTTAATCTCTTCCGCCATTGGATTAGAAGTCTCCTTTTCTTCGACCATTTGTTTATAGTCGTCTTGATTGTAATCGCTCATAATTTACTTGTTTTTAAGTTGCTTTAACTTGGTTTTGTCAAATGTTTTTTGGTCGTCTGACGTCGACTCTATCTCTAATCTGATTAATTCTCTAATAAATGCTGACATAGAAATCGGGCGTGAACCCTCTGCTATTGCTTTATTGAGAATGATCCTGTTCAAGATAGCAACTTCATCTTCTGATAGAAGAACTTGAAGTTTCTTTGTCAATTTACTTGAATCATTCATATTATGTTGATAATATATTATCTTTTGAAAGGTGTTAAAAAAGAGGGGAAGCGTTAACTACCCCCTCTTTATAGTTAATTAAGTTAGATTAAAGAATCTCTTCTTTCCAAGAGTCACATCTCCAAGTAACTTCCATTTCTTGTGGATCAGCAGCTGAATAGTCACCGCCCTCTAGGAATGGTAGACCTGAAGAGATAAAACAATCTTCAAGTGTTACAGTTCTGAAGATAGCTCCAGTTCTGTCAAATTGTGTTACGATGATAGTACCAACGTAATCTCTCTTTAAACCAAAAGTACCTGTATTTGGATTGTAAATCAAATTGTACCATTGCTTTAGAGTTTTGTACACGTATGCCTCGTTAGCCTCGTTTAGGTTAAGCGTAAATGCGATAGCTACATCTAGTGCAGTTGTGTCTGGCTGTGACGCGAATGAACGAGTTACAAACTTGAACTTCTGCTCTTGAGTACCGATCTCTTTATTGATCGCTAGACCCGAAATAGTCTTAACATGCTGTAAAAGCATGTTAGCACCCTGTACACCAGCTGGGGGAAGGATTGTTACTTCAAACAGGTTCTGTTGAACTGGTTCAAAGTTTCTACCTTTCTTGCTAGTTTGGTCGTTTGAATAGTGTGGTAATGGCATTTCTTCTAAAAGCTTTTTTTATATATCTGTTTAGCTGAAGTTACCTGTCGCAATTTCACCTGTGTTTAGAACAGTTGTTCTGTGAACAACGATTTCTAGACCCTTAACTGGTTCAACATAAGTATCGATGATACCCATATTTGCGTCAATCACATCATTTGTGTTATTAGTTGTGTCCATTACGTTTTTGTAATCATAAACACCAAAATCAGCCTTAACTGACTCTAGGAATGAATCCGCAAGAGTCTTGATCTCAAGTCTTGTTTGTGCAGTGTTGAACTCAAATACGTAGTTCTTCAGAATTGCTGCGATACCATCTTGTATGTAGATCAACACCTCCCTAACATGCGCTGACGATAATGCTGACTGAACAGACTGTTGTGCAGTCTTGTTGCCAAGAATTGTTAGACCAACGCCTCTTTGGAAGACGATCGGGTTGTAGCCGAATGGCTCAAGGATGTCTCTGTCTGACTTGTCGAATGCATACTCTGCACCAACAACACCAGCACCTGAAACAACACCTCTTCTTGGACCAGCAACGATTGCCCATGGTAGAGAATCAGTGTACTTGTCGATGAAGTTATTTGAAACATAAGCTGCAGGTGGAACAACGATATCCTTATTGTTCTCTCTTACGATTAGACCTGGGCCGTAGTAGAATGCATAGTTAGCACCATCTGTGATCGAAGGTAGAGTGTATAGAGCAGAAGGATTCTTATCTAGGTTACCACCAGTTGCAACGTAGTTAACGTTAAATGCACCGTTTGCATCAGTAAATGAAGGATTTGTAGAAGATCTAAAGTCCTTGATGAATGGAGCGTTTACGATAGCTGAAGCATTTTGTCTATTCTTAGCTAGAGATGCAAGCTGTACTTTGTTTAGAAGGTTACCAGCGTCATAAGAAGCGAATGTATCAACAATGTATCTGAAAGTGATATTGTCTTTGTCAGCTAGTGCTGTTCCAAGAGAAGTTGCAGAACCTACTGCGTTTAGGCAGTCCTCAATGCTTTGATTACCTACAACTGCACCTGCGATAACCATAGGAGCGTATACTGTAGAAGCCTCTTCGAAAGTTTTGTATGCACCACCGAATGCAGCTGCTGGAGTTGCAACAGTGTATACTGTGTAAGTTTGAACGTCGAATGCGCCTGAGTCATCTACACTCTTGATGATTCTTGTCACCTTAGTGATTCTAGCAGCTTCAGCTGCATCAATGTATTGACCAACTTTTAGACCGAATGCAGGAACTGCTGCGTCTGTACCGCCGTTAACAGTTAGGTTAGCCTCATCATATGTAAATGTTGCAAAAGATGCTGTTGCAGCGTAAACCCATTCAGCACCCATATCAACATTTCTGTCGCCAGCCCCTACCTTGTAAGATAGAAGATCATATGCTAGTGAGTCATTGTATACGTGACCAACAAGATCAAGCATAGTGCCCGCGTCGTTAGTTACTGCATCTTCATGAACTGCGCAGAAAAGACCTGTTCTTCTTGCTTCAGAGTTGATGATAGTTTCGATGTATAGTTGTGTACCTTCTAGATCTACAAAACCTGGTAGTAGTGAACCTGTGTATTGTGCGATTAGAGATACTTGTCTTAGGTTAGCGAAATCAGCTAGCTTGTCAGATAGAAGACCATCTGCATTGAATAGTTCACCGTAAACTGGATCTGTATCCATGTCAGCAGCATTGAAACCGCCCTTGAATACGAAAACGTCTACCATGAAATCAGAAATTAGATCGAAATCATTTAGGTATGAAGGAACATTGCCCTCGCCATACCATTCTCTTGCAGTAACATCAAAAGGTTTAACGCTTTGCGCCTTTCTAATGAAAACTGTAATGTTATCTTGCTTGATGTTGATGAAACGGATTAGGTAATCTTCGAACATACCAGCAGTACCAACTACTGAGTTAACTGCATCGTCAGATGGAGTCCAGAATTTTTCAGTGTTGAAAAACTTGCGGTACTCATCATCTGTTGTAGCTGCAGGAGAACCGATGAAATCTAGAGCCTCTGTTGAACCGTTTGTTGCAGGAGCTACATAAGAAATTTTATCATCTGAGTCAAATGCAGCTGTGTTAAGGGCCAAAATAGGACCTCTTGTTAGAGCTGCTAGTGCAGATCTGTGGAAGAACATGCCTTTCTTCTCCAAGTTACGGTCAATGCTACCAAAAACATTGATGAACTGTTCAACAGACTCTACTAGTACCGGAGTATTGTAAGGACCCTTTTTAGAGTGACCTACAACCAATCTGATAGTCTCAGCAGGAATGTTAACAGTCTGTGACTTATCGAATTCAAGACGGTATACACCAGAGCTCTTGTATTGTAAAAGTTGTGGACTTAGTGCCATAATTATATAGACTATATTTTTTTTGCTTTATGTATATATCAGCCTTTTAAGATAACTCTTTGATTTTTTGGATGAAATCCTTAACGTCGTGTGAAAACAAAAGGTCTTTGTTTTCTAAAAGTATACTTTCTTCTACATCCCACCATTTTATGTCTAAAAGATCTTTAATAGTTTCATCATCGAATCTTTTTTTGATTGGTTTTGCTGGTGAACCACCTATTATTGTATAGGGCTCAACGTCTTTTGTTACAATTGCATCTGTTGCTATAATTGCTCCATGGCCAATAGTAACCCCTGACATAATAGTTGCTGCATGTCCAATCCAAACATCGTTACCTATATTTATGTCTCCATTTGAAAATATAAAATCAGATGGATCATATTCAGTGTCAAATGGTAAATATGTTGTAACGTTTTTATAGTCATGATTTCCGCTTAGCATAAACTTACAACCCCCTGCAATTGAAACATATTTACCTATATTGATCTTATACTTATCTAAGTGGAATAATTCAGTGTATATCTTAGAGTTAGTGCTTTTAATTATCTCATAGTCTCCAGTGGCCCTAGCCCTAAGAACACTATTTATAAACCCGTCTTCTTGTTTTTTGGTTATTTGAACATTTACAATACTAGGCTTGTTATTAAGGGCTAGCATCATCTGTTGATTAAGATCTAGTGTTATCATAGCTTATTTCAAAAGGTCGTAAATATCGTATTGTAGATCACCATCAATATCTTGATCCTTGTAAAGGATTTGTTCCATCTCGGTATGCATTTCATCTTCAATAACATCTAGAAGTTCTTCTACGAAGTCAGCATAATCAATTGTTTGCAAGAATTCTGATATTGTAACGCAAGACATTAATGTATCGTCATTTCCGTGTTGAGCTCCGTAAGAACCATTTGCCTTTACACCAAACATCGATGCCTCTTTAATAGTTTCATTTTCTGTAAAGTTGATTCGGTTTTCTTCTACCATCTTTTTAAGATTCTGGCACATTACAGCCTTGTTATCTGACTTAATTTTAATGCCAGGCTTAAATGTTCTTGCATCATGACGGTGTTTAAACCTAACGATCATTTCTTCATCAAATTCGTTTCTTTGCGGGAACAGAGTTGTCAGATACTTAATCAGGATAGAACCATATGTGTTGAATTCAATGATCAACTTAACGTTTTCTGGATTAAACACCTCTACTGAAAGTGTATAAAGTACTTTTGCAAAGTCTTCAATAGTATGTTCATTGGATCTAAATAGTCCAACTTGCTCTAACCTAAAGAAGTCATACATAGCCCCTGGATTTGGAAGCAACTTCATGTGTTTATTCTGCATCGGAACAATCTGGAACATATTAATAACTGAATAGTCACCTCCATTTCCTTCGGCAATATCTACTGAGAATACAAAATAGTTCTCACTATCGGTAGCACTCTCAATATCAAAGCCTGGTCTAAATCCAAGGTATCCCTTGAGGTCCATGTTGATGTTTTCGAAATCTTCTAGATCTTCATACTCATATTTGATCATGCCCTTACGTAGCTTCTTCATAGTCTGTGGATCGAATAGAAGGTTTGATGAACTAACGAACTCATTACCATACTGTCGGTTAAACGCATCCTCTGAGCCAAGGTTCTTCAGCTCTCGTTGGTACCATGTATCATCTCTATCAGGGTGTTGCCACCAGTCGATACGCATCGGCTTGTAAGCATTAAGACCCTTATCAGCAGCATCATAGATTTCATAAAACTTATTAAATCCGTTTGGTGTTGATGTGATAATGATCCTAGAAACTTTAGAAGCTGAAAGTGTAGGATAAACGTTTTCATAGAATGAATCTACGATAGAAGGGTGGATGTGAGCAAACTCGTCAAGGAACAGGGTGTGGATCGTAAAACCGATACCTGCCTTTGCAGTTGTTGCTTGACCAACAAGACGACATCCGTTATCACACTTAACGTTCATGACATCATACTTAACAATACCAGGCTTCATAAAGAACGGAAGGTTCTCGATAACTGTCTTTGCCTTGTCGATGATTTCTTTTGTAGAGTCTGACTTGTTGGCAAGTAGTAGTGTGTTTTTATCAACCTGAAATGTAAGGTACCATGCATTAAAGATAGAGGCTGTAACTGTTTTACCCATCTGACGAGAAGCAAGTACAATATTGAACCTCTCATTTTGGAAGTTACGTAACATATCCTTTTGATAGTCACGAAGCTCAACTCGACGAATACCCTCGTCTGTCATAACTACAGCATACTTCTCTGCAAAGTAAACAATATCACTTGCACACTTTGCTAGTTCTTGAATCTCTTCGTCAGTATATTCAAAGACGATATTACCCTTACGAAGAAACTGTTTACCCTCGTAAAATGGCAAGGCAACCTTAGGCCTATAACCCTGATCAAGTGCTAAAACAAGGTCATTAACCTTTTTAGTTGACCAGATAAGTTTAACTGCCTGTGTATCGCCGTCATCTTTTGGAATCCAAGCATTATCACCTACGTAGTCACTCATTGTTCTGTTGATTCGTCTTCAATTTCGGCATCCTCAATCACATTGCCAGCAATACCAGCCTGGATCTGAGCCATTAAGTCTTTAGTACCTCTTTGTACGTTTTTAGATGCACCGTCTTCTATGTGTTTATCAAGTACATCTCTATTTGTTCTTTCTTGATACATCTCAGCATCTCTAGCGATTCGCTTCATAGATTCCTCAGTTGCCATCAAGTACATTGTTTGTGATTTGATAATATCTAGCATTGACTTCTGAAGAGTTGCTAGAACCTCAAACATTCTAGGAGCAAGATCACCTTCTTCAATAGTTTCAAGAAGTCTTGTTAGTGCTCTCTCACCGGCTTGAAGCTGGAATACCAATGACGACATTGTCATTTCGTCCATGCGTTTCTTTGCCTTTACATATTCATTGTGTTCAATGATGTCTGCATCTAGATAGAAACGCATCAATGAATCGATAGTCTTTTTAGCCTGCTTGTCAGCACCTGACTTTACTTCTCTAAAATCAAATGGTTCATATTGTTTTGCTGGAAGCTGTGGATCAACCTCTACAATCCCATCTAATGACTCATCGTCACCTATTAAACTGTCTAATTCGTTTCTAATCTCGTCTGCCTGCGAACGCAGTGGTTTACCTTGTGCCATAAATGTTATTATGTTATTCTGATAATATATATCAGAAGTTTGGAATGCCGCCAATAACTTTGGCTCTCTGTCTCCATGTATCTAGAACCTGCTGTCTAGTATCAGCATTTAAATATGTCTGTGTATCTAGGTACCTATTAACTGTATTAGTCATAGGTTCCTTTCTACTTTTAGCCTCTCTTCTAAGGCCTTGGATATTTGCATCAATCTCTTTTGGAAGTAGTAGATAGAAGTGTTGTGGTAGAACTTCAGCCTCGATAAGCTCTCTCATACCTGAATCATCCTGGTTTGGTTTTCCAGGTCTGTAGTTACCAATGTCAGCACCATCTTGTGTAATGTGTTCGATCTCATGTCTCATTACATCGATAAGGTGGTTATAGATCTCTGACCAATAACCCGGAAGCCATGCAGGCTCACATGTAAAGTCTACAATAATAAAAGGTGTTTGATCATCGCCTTCATCGTCAATGTCTCTACCATCAGCTCCTGTTGAATTAAGAATATTGAATCCCTTTCCTTCGAATCTAATTGTACAATCAAGGTCAAACTCAAGCTTTTTAGGACCTAGCTCAATCTGCTCGTAAAATGAACTGCTCTTCTGTCCTTTTGAATAGTCAGAAACCCACTTCTTGATCGTTGCACCTGTTAACTTTCTTGCTAGAGAGTCGTAGCTAGATCTTTCAGTAATGTATTGTTCAAACAGTTTAATATGTTTCATAATTATCTAGAGTTTCTATATCTCTGATATGATAGTGATGGGATTGCATTGTCAATAACTAATGCTAGGTGTGCATCTCTAACCAAAGTTTGGTTTAGAATATTTGAGTGTTGCTCTTCTTCAATAAGCTTCTTCCAAATACGGATATTTGTCATCTTTAGTTTACCACCGCGTAGTTGGTAACCCTTATCTAGATCCCAGATAAACTTCTGAGTTACTGGTCTAATTTCGCTAAACTGCAACTCTAGGTTGTTATCACCATCCTGTGGTCTAATGTAGTTCAACTGATCGTTTAGATAGTACATATGTAGACCGATCTCTAGGAAGTCATTTGATAGATTAACAACTACACCATACCATTCATCGGATCCAAGGATCATATTGTGTAAGAATGTATGTACCTGATTATTTACGATGAATTCAAACCTTGTTGAAGAAATTCTCATAGTCAAACCAACACCGAAGCTTTCACCGTTGATGATTGTATATTTTTCATTATCAATGGAATCAAATGTTGGTGAAAACCAGAATGTGAACGCTAAGTTTTCATCTTGAGACTGTTTAGCCTTTTGTAGATATTCAACTGCGGTTTCATCAAATGTAATCGTACTTAAATCGTAATGATGCTTAGAGACCACAGTCCATCTGTTCTTTAGGTTGTAATCAACAATCTTAACTTCTGCATTTGCAGATGATCTAACACCATCTTCCCAAATATGTGAAACGCCTTGTAGTTGCTGTGGCTTTGTTGACTTTGTGTATTCGTCATTAATCTCAGCTCCAAAAATATCTTCAATACCAACAACTAGATTTTCTAGTTCAGCTTCAGCTGCTGCATTTTTAATAACTGCAGTTCTATCCTGGTATTTAGTAAGCATAACTCTCCAGTATGTATGGTTAACATTAAATTCGTCTGCTAACGCAACTGATTTAACTTCATACATTTTATTATTCTTAGGGAAGTACAAGTAGTCTTTTACCCTAGGTCTTTTAAACTGTCCAAATGCTTTTTCAAACTGGTAGTCTGTGATATGAATTTCAAAGTCCTCGAACCCGATACCAAAAATATCGAATGCCATTGCCTCTGTTGGGAACTCATTATCTGGAACTGATACCTTTACATTCTGCTGGTCAACAACATCAAACAAGGAGTACTCCATAAAGATAACATCCTTAGTTCTTTCTCTTGGTGCTGTTCTATAATAACGAACATCCCATCCAAAAATATCTGATGTGATCTCAGTCAACTGTCTATAAAGATTGCTAGACTTTGTTAATTGATATGGCTTAAAAATATTCGTATCATCAACACACGGCTTGATATTTGCACAACCAGTATATGAGAACGGGTCCGTGCAATCTAGACAGTATTGTGGGCATGAAACGATTGTACCATCAACTGCTTCAATCGTAAATGTAATATCGATTAGAGTAATGGTAGTATTAGCTGATAAGTAGTCTACTTCAGCCTTAATATCTAGGTATACCGGATTTGTTCCATCCCATGTGATAAACATAAGATCACCCGGGTTCATATCTCTTGTCAATAGCTGAAACTCACTAAACTCTTCGTTTGTATGTGACCATCTATAGTAATATGTGAACTGGTTGTTTACGTTAGTCTCTAGCATGAACTCAACCATAGATGCTGAGAACAGGGCTGGTGTAGTCAACTCAACGTGTATTGGAGAAACTTGAACCGCTACTTCTAAAAGAGTATTACCCACAATGATCTTATCACCTGGGTTTAAATTAAATGAAGTACCGTATCCAGAAACTGTAGTAGACCCTTCGGTAAAGCTTATTTTACCGATAGTAAAGTCATTTCTTATTCCAGCTAGAATGGCCCAATCGACAACACGAATAATGTTCTCGTATGGCTCAACTAACTTGGCAATAAACTTGTCTCCAATTGCGCTTGCTGTAGTACCGTTAACCATGCTTTATTTATACCTCAATATTTATGTTGGATGTTATCATGATCCTTGTACTTTCTTGATTTGATCTTGTGGCTTATAAACCTCACCAGCAATCCAAGATGCAACAAAACCTGTTAGAGAAACAAAGTAAACTGCTAGATCATTTAGATTAGCCTGGTACCAAATAGCAAACGCTCCGACAATAGCCCATAGAACTACCATGGCATAAATCATAACCTCTCTCCTAGAATTTGGACCCGTTTTCATTAAGCCTGTCTTCTCTGAGGGTCTCTTTGATTCACTCCAGATATATGTAGCTACGTAAGCAGTGAGTGAACCGAAATAGGCACCTAATTGGCTGAAGTTAACTTCTTTAATTGCGCCAAAAATACCCATCGATACCCAAAGAAGAACTACAATATAAACCAGTTCCTCTCTTTTACCGAATCCACTAAAGAATGCTTTGATCTTCTCTATAATCTTATTCATCAAGAAAGTAATCCTTTCTTGTATATATCTACCAATCTGTGACGAATAAGATGTCTGGATTGTCGCCTTCTAGCTTGTTATCAATAACATCCAGAATGAACGAAAGGATTTCAGCTGAGGTATCATCTACTGTGTCAGAATTCATTGCCATTTCAATTTGCATAACTAGATCTCTAGTTGCATGTGTCTTATATGGCTTGTCTATAATGATACCAATCTGCTTTAGTGGTTTGTTTATACGATTAATATCCGCCACCGGTAAAAAGTCTGAAAGACGCAAAGTAGCCTTTAATATTTTATAAGAGTATTTGATCTGTCTATTACCGCCTTCAAAGTCTTCTACCATTCGACTAAAGCTTCTTGATTTTGAAAGAGACAATTTAATCCACTTAAGGTTTTCAAACTCTTCTACAATCTTATCTAAGAAGAAGATGGAAGATGCATCTCGGTGGATTAGTTCAAACGTGGTTGCCTTAATACGCTTAATTTCTCTACCAAAGTTGGAATCCAATAACAATTGCATTTGCTCAGGACTGATGATAATAGAATTATCATCTGCCTGTAGATAGTCAAGTTGATTTAGAGCCTTTGTCCAAATCAAGTTATCGTAGTGGTTAAATTTAAATAGAGTAACGTCGATGACATCACACATTGCAGCAGCGCTATAGACTCTCATCTTAATATACTTTCATGCTATTTTCAATCATCTGCAAATCAGCATTAAGCTTTTCTGCTGCAAACTGTTGTAGTTCTTTAAACTCTCTTTTACCTATTTCATTGCGCTCCATATAAACACGAATCGCATCATCTGAAGGTATATATTGATCTTTAGCTTTAGCCACTGCCGGGGCTTTCTTTGTCTTAGTATAGATCCATGCTGGAACTCCCTTGAATCTTTGAGCTACCATATACCATGAATCAATTACATTAGAACCCTCGATACCATTAAGATTAAACATATTGGCATTATCTGGAAACTTAATGGCAAAGAATCGATTGATCATAAATGTATGGCGCTTTTTAGTGTGTTGCTTAACAAGCTTCCACTCTTTAGGGCGCTCGAACATGATCTTAATAAAATCAAAAAGCTTAGTATCGTCTAACATGTTTATTATATGATTTAAACGATATAAGTTTAAAATAACTCGTTTAGCTTCTTGGTTTTAGGTTGATCTTGCTTCTTTGACTTATCATCCACTAATTTAAGGCCTGAGAACGCATCAAACTCGACAGGAGCACCCATCTTATCTCTATCAGTGAAACCAGTACCTTCAAGGATACGTTCCATAGAACTAAGGTTATGGAGATCTGGTGAGTTATAAGGCTTGCTAATCTCTTTATAGATTGCTTTAAGGATTGACTCAGGAATGGTTCTAACATGAAGCAACATTAGCTGAATGTTCTGCATAAGATTGCTCTGAATCTTTTCAATAGTAGAGTTACCTACAACACGATAGATTGCATCACACATCTTCTCACGAGATTCTTTAACAAACAACTGCTCAACCTCAAACTGTCCAAAGTCCTTCTCATACTGTGATAGAATCTTCTCAGCCTGCTTATCAGTGATTGAATAAGTTCTAATCTTACCGTTAGACATCTTCTTATCGTAGCTTACTACAGAAGCAATGTTATCACTGCGGTCACCTGTTAAGATCTTTTTAAAGATGAACTCACGGCTCTGGATCTCTTCTACCTTAACACGATTCTTTTTAGACCATTCGCGAATCTCTGCTTTAACACCGCCTGAAATCGATTCATCACTTGCCATGTTAAACAAGAGATCGTCATTTGACTTCTCTTCTACAGCTTCTGGCTCTGCAAGAACGTCAGCAAAACCCTCGAATGCAACGAGTGTGCGCTTTGTGTTGTAGTACCAAAGGGTGTAACCGTCAGTTGCTTGAGTATAATCTACAAGTTGAATAAGGTCACGATCACCAGTCCATACAATACAGTTCTTACCAAGGTTATTAAGCTCAGTAGACCATGCAAAGAGAATGTCATCTGCCTCTGCACCATTGGTCTGCTGGACAATAACACCCTGCTTTGCCATGACCTCACGGAATGTATCATAGATACTATAGACAGCATCCCAATTAACAGTTGAGTCGACTGTACGGGTTCCCTTGTATTCTGCATCAGGGAACAAGTCCTTACGCCAAGACTTAGAGTCAACGGCAACTACAACCTGGTCAATGAACGGGCGCATCTTACGAACTTCTGAAGCAAAGTCAATGCACAATTTACGCAAGAACTGCGCTTGCTCTTTCTCTTCTCCTAGCAATACTCCCTTGCTACGAGGCATAACGTATAGTCTACTGTAAACAAAGTAGTTACCGTCGATCATTAATGTGTGCTTGCCTAGCTTCATACTAAATGTTTTATTTTACTAATATACAAAATAAATTTGACATATGACAATTATTCGCGAATAATTGTTTGAATTTTATACACACAGCTCAGCATTGTGATCACGGGATCTACAACAAAGTTTCTCTGAGCCTGGTGTTCTGCTACTGTAATAATGATTTGAGGAATAAACCTCACATGTTGTGACTTCTCTTGCTTAATGTATTCAATGAAGTCTTGTCCAAGTGATTGAAGTACTTCATCAACGCGATTTGAATAGTCACTAACAAGAACCTTATAGTTCTGTACTGGGTCCATCTGGTTAAAGATTAACTCAAACACATCTTTGTATACTGAGTTAAAACGTTTAACGTCCTCAATACCGATGTTTGATGTACCTTGTGTTTTATAACCCTGTAGTTTGTTGAGAGTTGATCGAAGATCCGGAAAGTTACGGCGAACAAACTCAACTAGGGCATCCTTTTCAATCGACATGTCCTCTGCCTTTGTAACCTCATGGATTCTGCGGATATACTTCTTAGTCAACTCGGCCTCTTCAACCTTATCAAAGTCAAAGTTAATCACTTCGAAACGACTAAGGATTGGATCCGGCAACTTATTAATATAGTTACATGTTGCAATGAATCGGCTGTTTGATGCAAATTGCTCCATAGTAGCACGAAGTGCCTTAAAGAACTGGTCAGATACACCGTCAACCTCATCGAGAATAACAACCTTAAACTTATTTCGGTCGTCAAGAATAGACATTGTTGAACAAAAGTCTGTGATTCTTGTACGAATAACATCCACAGAGGTGTCCGTAGATGCATTAATATATAAGTAAGGTAACTCGAATTGATTTACAATTGCCTTTGCAGTGGAAGTCTTTCCAGTACCAGGAGAACCCGCAAACAACATGTTTTGTGTGATCCCGTCCTTAAACTTGGCCATTACTCTTTCAGGAAGAATAAGATGCTCTAGTGTTTTTGGACGATACTTCTCAGTGAAAAGCTGGTTTGTCGATTGCATAATATATAAGTTTACTTAACATTATACGTATAAGCCCTCGACTTGTTTCATCAATGGCATACTCAAAGAAATACCCTAAGATAGAATACAACCGCGGAGTTCGTGGGAGATTCGGCGTGTCTTTTAAGACCCTGTTAAAAGGACAGAAGAGATTCATCATGGATCACCATAATATCAAGGAGTTGATTAATGATGAACAGGCACTGAAGGCCATCATGGGTATTTACCGTGGAACTAATGACAGTTCAAAGGTTAAACTGTTCTATGACTGGACTGAAGGTGACCTTAAACTAAAGTCAGATCTAAATGAGTCTTACTCAATGGTCGACTGGAAGTGTGCAATATCTGGAAGACCTATTAAAAGTAAGATGGGCGAATTCGACGCCAAGAACTTTGTACACCCTGAATACTGGGAGTCTTTAGAGGGGTCAATCAATCAAAATGTACTTAAGTCTTCACTTGAGTTTCGTCTAAAATGTCAAGAGCTCCTCCTGAATCAACAGAAGGAGCTCATGAAAGTGTTTAAAAAGAACGCTAATCCTCGAAAGGAATTATAGGCCTGCTTGACCCTTTGCTAGTGCAGCGAACTTTTCTCTAACAGAAATATTCATAACAGGATTGATACCCTCGTTTAGAGAAGTTCTCATTTCCTTAGTTGTGATTTCTGTATTGATCTTTTGATATAGTGCAGTGTTATCAAGCTGCCACTCCTCTTTCTCGTGGATGTAAACAACTAGATCTTCCATACCAGCGTTAAGAGCTCTTACAATTAGAGATTCCTTTGGAGTAAGAATCTTCTCTAGCTTCTGTCTTTCAGCCGATAGTGCTGCAGTGATCATTGCAATCTTATCTTTAGACGCTTTGTCAGAATTCTTAGCAAGATCTTGAATCGCTTGCTCATATTCAGCAATCTTAGCCTTAATAGCCTTAGCTTCAGGAGTCTCTTCTACTTTAGTTGTTGTAGCTGGGGCTGGAGCTGGAATTGGTTCCTCAGATGGCTTTGGAGCTGGGGCTGGAGCTGCTTTCAAATCTGTAAGCTTCTTTTGAGCTGCCATAACCTTACCTTGTAGGTCTTGAACACCTGCTGTATCGCCTTGTGTTGACTTGATTCTCATCTGAAGATCTAGAATATTAAGATCTGCTTGAGCTAGTACAACCTTATCAGCCTTATCGATATTGCCTTTAGCCTCTTTAGCTGCATCAAGTTCGTTCTTAAGTGCAACAAGTTCGTCGTCACCTTTAACATCAACCTCTTGATCTGCCGCAGCATCTTTAAATTGTTGCATTGCAACAATCTCTTCTTCTTGGCGTCTCTTAAGATCTTCCATTCTCTGACCAAGATCTTTCTTCTTACCTGGATCGTCAGATAGACCTGTCATGTGCTTGATAAGAGCCATTTGACCGTCCATTCTTGCAACATCAACTGCTTTATTAACATAAGGAGTCTTATCCTTAATTCTGTCCATAAGCATTGCTTGAAGTTCTTTAATCTGATCTTCAATCATTTTCTTCTTAAGGTTTAGAGCAGAAACTTTATCAGCTACTTCAGCAGATCTACCTAGGTTTGAAGCAGCAAAGCCAAGATCGAATGCATTCATCTTCATTTGGTTGATTCTCTTTTGAATCTTGATGAACTTGCTAGCACCTCTCAACCAGTCGATAATACCTTCATTTACTAGCATCTCAGTGATTTCTAGATCTTCGAAGTTCTTAAGTGTTTTGTTATATAGTGATTCGTTGCTGCCGGCAGTTGCTTCTGGCTTTTCGTAAGGCATCTTACCGTTCATGTCGTTTTTCTTACCCTTTGTCTTTTCCTTCTTTTCCTTGTTCATGCCAGATTCTTTTTCTAGCTTTTTAAGTGCAGCATTTTCATCCTTTAGTCTAGTTGCAACCTCTTTCATTCTCTTCTTAAGGTCTGCAGTTTTATTTGGATCGTCAGATAGACCTGACATGTGCTTAATAAGTTCGAATTGACCTTCTAGCTTAGTCTTGCTAAGTACTTTTTTAACATATGGACCTCTTTCTGTAGACTTATCATCTACCATTTTCTGAAGTTCTTTTACTTGAATGTCAACTGCCTTCTTTTTATCTTTTGCAGCTGCTTTTCTATTTGGATCTTTTTCAGCCATTGCGGCCATTTGAAGATCCGCAGAGTTCATTTTCATTTGGTTAATTCTCTTCTGCATCTTTCTAAACTTACCAGCGTATAGTAACCAGTCAGCAACCTTAGATGGACCTTCTTTACCTGCTTCAACAACTGAAAATTCAGTAGATTCTAGATCTTCAACAATAGAATTAGAAAGAGTTTCAAGTGAATTAATAATAGTATCTACGTCTTTAATGATTATTTCTCTAGAAACAGCTGGAGCATCTACTACAACTGGAGACTCTTCATTAACGTTGTTCATGAATTGCTCATGCAACATGATAGACTTCCTTAGATTTAATTTCATATTTTTGATTTATATTTTAACAATCTTAAACTATATATCATAAAAAAAGGGACGCATTTCTGCGTCCCTTTAAGGATATTAGTGTAATTCTAAGATTACGCTAGGTTGATTAGGTTATTCCATGTTGTTTTTAGGATGTTGAAAGTAACATACTGAGTTTCTGGGTGGAAACCTGCCTCAACTAGAGCGAATCTAGACTTAACAGCAATTTTAGGAGCCATAGTACCCTCAGCGATTGTCTGTACTGATTCAGCCATTAGGTATGGCATGAATACTAGACCTGGAGAGTTACCATCACCTTTTCTACCAACTACAACTGAGTAATCGTCCCATGCTTTTCTTGGGTCAGTGTATACGTTGATACCAGCAACTGAACCTACAGGGTAGATTGCACCAGCAGCTTGAGAGAAAGTGTTAGCCATTGGGTTTGCAACGAAACCAGCAACAGACTGAAGAACAGTAGCAACTTGTGGGCCTACAACCGCGAAGTTACCAGCACCTCTTCTACCTCTGTTAGCGATTAGGTTAGCAGCAGCTAGAACTTGTGTTAGGATTTGTCTGTGTGCAGATGCAACAGTCTCACCACCTGCTAGAGCAGCAGCAGCTGGAAGAGTGATATCCATACCACCAGAAGTTAGAGCAGCAGTAACGTTTGCAACACCTAGAGTAGCCATTTTAGCTAGGATTAGGTTGTTGATTGACTGAGTTAGTTCGTTAGTTAGAACAGCCTCAACTTGAGCAACAGCGTCAACGCCGAATTGCTTAAGATCTTGAACTTGCTCTCTAGTAACTGCAGCAGCAACTTGGAAAGTTTCAGCAGCAACGCTCTTAGAGAATAGAGATAGACCCATGATGTTCTCAGGAGTCTGCTCACCTAATGCTCTATTGAATGGGTTACCATCCTTATCAGCAGCAGAGAAACCTGGGATGTGGTCTTCTAGAGCCTTAACTAGTTCAACTGTTGCAGCTGGAACAGCTACAGCCAATCTGAAGTCAGCCTGTACGTTAGCAGCGATTAGTGCAGTACCGATCACCTTGTAGATGTCGTTACCGTCGATTCTTGAAGTACCAATGAACTCGTATGCAGCGTAAGTAGCAGAACCAGCGATATCAGCACCAGTACCTGAATCAGTTGAGAAGTAGTATACGTTATTAGCATTTGCAACATTTCTTGCAGAACCACCGTCGTATACGAAGTCTAGGTAAGAAAGTAGACCCATTGGACCAGCCATAGGAACTACAGGAACTAGATCTAGACCTACAGTTTGAGCAGCAACTTGCATTGCTAGTGGAAGTAGAGATGGAGCCTTGTCACCAGAACCTTGAGCACCTGTCAAGATGTTTGGAAATTCAGCAGCGCCCATACCTTTTAGCATCAACGGCTGTACAGCTGATAGAGATGCTTCTTCATAAAGCTTGTGATTGTGGCAGTATTCTGACATCCAAGCTAGTTTGTTTGAATCGCTGATACCTGTAGCTGACTCGATGATTGGAGCCCATGTTGCCTTGATTTCAGCTTCATTAATTAAATTTGCCATTTTGTTATATTATTATTTTTTTGGCGTTTTAAAGTCGACATTGCTTAGACGTTTTGCTTCTTTCGTCTTTTAGTCGATTAGTGTATATATCCTATTAATAAACTAACTTTTTACACTTTTTTTTTAAAAAAATGGAAAATTACGTTTTTTAATAACAGAGTATGTTTTGGTTTAAATTAAGGCTGGAGTATTTCTACCCCAGCCCTTTTAATTAAATTTATTGGATTACTTCTTGAATCTAGCTGCAAGTGCTGCTGCGATTTCAGTTGTATCGTATGTGATTGATGTCTTCTTAGGAGCCTCAACGTTTGTTGATTCCTTGATCATCTCAACCTTTTCCATAACTTGAGACACTTCTCTTAGGTCTCTTGTCTGCCAGAAGTTTCTAACTTGGTAAGGAGTTGACAACTTAACCATCTTAGATTGCGCAGTTAGTTGGTTTCTCTTAGCTTCAGATAGAGTGTTCCATAGCTCTTTGTATTCTGATGGAGCAGCTTCTACAAAGTATGGAGTTGTTTGATTAGCAACCTCAACTAGAGCACCTTCCATTAGAGTAACAATTTGAGACTCAGTTAGGTAACCTCTGCCTTCGATAGAAGAAATAACCTTCTCTCTATCAGAAACTTCTAGTTCGTTGAATCTAGTTTGTGTAGACTCAGAAACAAACTTGAAGAAGTGTGGGTCGTTTGTCTTCTTCTCTGTTGCCTTGTTGATTAGAGCAGATAGCTTCTCAGAAATCTCTTTCTTATAAGAATCTAGTGCAGACTCTTCAGCCTCAACTACTTCTTTAGCACCTTCTTCGCCCTCGTCAGATGGTATCTCTTGGTCAGCAGTATCGATGATCTTCTTGTCATCTTCAGAGTTAACCTCTTTCATGTCAGCCTTGATATCTTCAGCTGGTAGACCAGCCTCTTCACCATTAGCCTCAACTACTTCCTTAGCACCTTCTTCACCCTCATCTTTAGGCATTTCTTGGTCACCAAGTTCAACTTCTTCCTTAACCGTTACAGGGTAAGTCTTGCCGTCGAATTCAAACTCCTCTTTACCTTCGTCTTTAGCTTTCTTAGCAGCTTCAGCGAATGCTCTACCTTCTACTACTTCTTTAGCACCTTCTTCACCTTCGTCAGATGGCATCTCTTGGTCAGCAGTATCGATGATCTTCTTGTCATCTTCAGAGTTAACCTCTTTCATGTCGGCCTTGATGTCTTCAACTGGGATGCCAGCTTCTTCACCCTCTTCTTCCATGATTAGGTTAGAGTTGATAGTTTCAGCGATGTAATCTGCATATTCAGAGATTGACTCGATGTTTTCTTTTAGGTAGTTCAAGTACTTAGCCATATTCTCTGAAGTAGTTGCACCTTCGTTGTAAGCCTCAGCTAGATAGTTAGCGTAGTCTTTAACGTTGTTAACTGATTCAGCAATGTGCTCAGAGTATTCGATACCTTGATCTAGCTTTTCAGCGATGTAGTTTGAATACTCGATATTGCTGTCAAGTTTTTCAGCAATGTATTCAGAGTATTGGATGCCTTTGTCAGCTCTTTCAGCAACGTATTCTACGTAATCTGTAAGAGCTTTCATTTTCTCTTCGATAGACTCAGTAGAAACGCCTGCTAGAGAACCCTTAAGTGTCTTGATTTCTTCAGCAAGATAAGTTGAATACTTATTGAAATCTTCAACACTTACAAATCTAGCGTTGTTTTCCATGATTGTGTCGTTATTATTTTGAGTGGATGTTTCGCTTGTTAGCAGGTCTTCAGCTGTAGCATCAGTCATCTCATAAATAAGAAGACCGTCATTTGAATCGATGCCATAGGCTTCGTTCATTCTCTTTAGTTCAGCGTTTTCAAAACCTGGATCCGCAACTAGATCGTAAGTGAATAGTTGCTTAATTTTTACTTTACCATCAGACTCAACAACACCAGCTGCTCTAGAAGAGATGTGCAATGGAATACCAGCATCAACAAGCGCTTTAGCCTGCTTACCAGCATCTGTATCAAGAAGTCTGATTCTTCCCTTAATAAGATTTGTTTCTTTGTCGTATGAAAGTTCTTCAATAACGTGAGAAACACTCTTTAAAGAGATATCGAATTTCTGTGGGTGATCTAACTCACCAAGAAGCTTCGATGATTTGATTTTGTCCTGTAGAGCTTCGATCTGTGGTAGGTACTCTTCAGCAGTATAGATACGATTGTTTCTATTCTTTTTGTCAAGTTCTCCAAAAACACCTTCAAGAATGTATGAGCCGTTTGCAGCTTCTACAGTCAGTGTGTTAGATGATCTCTCTAGGATCAGTAGATTATGTTGATTCATGAACCTTTTAATATGTTTCTTTATATATCGTGCTTAAAAAATGGAAAAATAGATTTTTTTACAAATCAGCCATTAGATCGGCAGTATCACCGCCTTCACCGCCTTCTTTCTTTTTCTCTTCTTCCTTCTCTTTTTCTTTAATTTCTGCTTGATATGCGTTCCAATAACCAACTACCTTAGAAATATCTGCTTCAGCAAATGTAGTCTGTCCAAACTTATCGTACATTTTATCCTTTACTTCCTCTTCTGTTTCAGAAGAAATAACAATACCTAGAAGTTCTTCAGAAGAGATTTCAGTACCGTTTGTTGTGATCATATCGTCGATTACAACTTCTGATTCTTCACCTGCTTTGATAGCATCTTCATTTGTAGTTGCCGCTCTATTAGAAGCAAACTGTTCGAATGTAAGTATCTTTTTCATTGTTTATTTATCTATTTTAAAAGCCTCCTAGGCCGGCACCGCCACCTAGACCACCCAGCATTCCCATTGGGTCATCATCATCACCGGCTTTATCAGCTTCAGCTCTTTTCTTGTAAGCATCATTAGCTTCTTTATCGTCTGGAGACAACTTCAAGTATCTATCGACTAGGAAGTCTAGATCGAAGTATGGTGTTTCAGACATTGTTGCAGGATCAGATATTGATAGATTGTCTTTCAACTGACCGATGAACTCGATTCTACGCTCCATGATTTCCATGTTCTTCAATTCAGCAAACATGTTCTCTTCGTTAAATCTTAGAGCAATTTGAGTTCTAAATGAAGCATCATTAGTAAATTCAGGGTACTTTAGACACATTTGAATGTATAGTGGCTTAACTAGAATCTCTTGGAAAGCTGATCTTAGACGTCTAATAAACTTAGAGAACTTGATCTCGTCTCTAATCATACCGTCAGCTGCAAGGTTGAATTCACCACCGCCATCTTCGTACATGAATCTGTTAAATGGAATCTTAGATACAGCCTTAAGCTTATCGTTAAAGTACTTAAGAGCTTCTGTATCTGATAGGTCTGGTCCATCACCACCAAGAGTTTCAATCTCTGGTGATTCACCTTCTTTAGAAGGCAACCAGTATTCTTTGTTGAACTGCATCATTGGCTTACCGTCAGTTTGCAATGAAGCTGATTCCCAATCGAAGTCAACCACTTCCTTATAGTTGTTCATCAATTGTGCAAGAGATTGCTTAGCTCTTGTCTTTGATTTACCACCCATTGGAATCACAAACTTCATTCTAAATGAAGCGTTAGTCACAGCCCAGATAACTCTGGTGTGTTCCATGATTCTCATTAGGTTAAATGCTCTAATCAATCTCTCAACATAAGAAACTCTTGATGCTGTTGT
>Ga0208897_1000236_pt1 | contig 26974 bp, 44 predicted proteins | sample ColrivemetaGS697_FD_187594 | JGI IMG/M metagenome (GOLD analysis project Ga0208897, IMG submission 187594) | Estuarine microbial communities from the Columbia River estuary, USA - metaG S.697 (SPAdes) (version 2) | ecosystem: Environmental > Aquatic > Marine > Intertidal zone > Estuary | place...
GGTGTTGTTATGATTGGGGTTATGATGTTTTTGTAGACGGAGAAAAGATTGGACAGATTAACGACACCCCTGAAGAGTTAGCAGATTTATTAAATGAATACTTTAACAGCAAAGAGAAATGAAAACATTCGCAGATTTAGAATTTAAGGTTGGCGGAGACGAAACCCAACGAGCACAGATGGATCTCGGTCGAGGTCTTATCATTAGCGTTATTGCAGGTCAAGGCGCTTATTCAAGCCCTCGTGAAAACGGTCTCAACATTGAAGATTACACTTCTTTTGAGTGTGCTCTATTAAAGCGAGATAACATAGATGGTTATTTTAATTTTGCAACACTTGACTGGGTTCCAGATGCAAGCGACGATGTATTGGGTTACGTTTCTCGAGAAGAGATTACGGATCTGATGAAAAAAGTACAATATGTCTAGCGTGGAATCTGCAACATGGTGGAAAAGCCTATCATTAGATGATCGAGTTGCCCTATGTGAAAAATATTATTCAGATTGGAAATGGTATAGAGTATTTCACTCTAAGGTTATGATTGAACGAATGTGGAAAAAAGAAGTTCAAGATGACAAGAATTAATACAGGTATACGAGCAAAAGAATTACCTGATAAACTATTATTAGCAGAACTAAGGGAAATTAAACGTATTCCAAACGTAATTAGACAAGGTAAATACAATATGGAGGGTCAACCTGAGGAATTTACACTTGGAACTGGTCATGTTAAGTTCTTTTATGATAAATTAGAATATTTATTAAATCGATATAATGAACTTAGATGGGAAGCACTTTATCGCGGATTTAATGTAAGTGACTTTACGGGAGCATGGGAAGGTGTTCCAGGAGAGTTAATGAATGATTATAATGAAACAAATCGCGATCGTTCTATATTAATAGAGAGAATTAGAGAAAAAGGATTTGACATTAAATCTGAAGAATGAAAGAATATAAACCAACACAAGACCAACGAATCCACTGGTTATCTAAAGCACCTGGTGGAAGTACTGTAAAGTTCGTATATGAAGATACTTACACCGTAGAATACGATCGTGTTAAAAATGTAGATGCATATATACAAAAAGTACTTAAGAATAACACAAGAGGTTTGATCACAGAAATCTGGATTAATGACACCAAAGAGTTTGAAATATGAAAAAAGATATTACTAACGAAATAGGATGGATCGTTATTAAAGATGGTGTTATCTATGAATTTGAAACCTGGAAAGAAGCTCTAAAATATGAAAAAGGATCAATTATGACCAAATCATATTACACAAATCATTGGTTACCTGAAAATGAAACAAAGTAACATTTTAACGTATAAAATCAATAAATTTAAAATCACAATATGAATATATTAGGAATTCATAGTGGCCACGATGCGTCACTCGCTCTTATTACTGATGGGAAGTTAATTTCATCTATTTCAGTTGAACGTTTTTCTCGTAATAAGAAAGACACTTTTCTTTCAGCAGATGCAGTAAATCGCTTTTTGTATGAAAATGACGTACATCTTGACGATATTGACATTATTACAATGGGTTATTGGAATAAGACTACGTCACCTTGGATTAGTATCTATAGTCCATATGATCAACCATATCCATTCTCTCAAATGGGTACTTATAATAAAGAAAGTATCATTTTAAATCACTTAGAAAATTACGATAATAAAGTAAAAGAAACTGAGTACGGTTATACACTTCCTCATTATATTGATCGTATTCAACCACCTTATTCAAATTCAGTTTTAACTGCGGTTTATTCATTGCCCTTAAACTGTGTGATCGAAGGTTATGATCGTGTAATTCCAGGATTCTTTATTGATCACCACACTGCTCACGCAGCATCGGTGTTTTACACCTCTCCATTTGAACAGGCAGCAATTATGACTGCGGATGGTTCTATGAATGATCCTGAAAACTGTAGTGGTTATTATGTCGGTCAAGGAACTATGCTTGCTAACTTCCGTGAACCAGGATTAATGATTGGAACATTCTATGATGCTGCAACAGAACTACTTGGTCTCGGACCAGGTACTACTAAAGCAGGTGTTCTTATGGGTCTTGCTTCTTACGGTAAAGTAAGTGGTAAAACTAAAAAGAATGCCGATGAGTGGATTAAACCGCTGTGGGATCGAAACTCTCCAATTCAAGATAATCAATACATTGATTGGTTGTTCTCACAAATTACAGGTAGATTCCCATTCTTTAATGGTGTTAAAGAAGAGATCATTAATGGCGATAATGATGCACACTTCTTCCAGCGTAAATGGCAAACTGTTTTCAAAAAAGGAGATTACAACAAACAAGAAGTTATGGACTTTGCTGCAGACGTTCAGTATCTATGTGAACGTGCTATGGTTAAATATTCGCAACAACTATTTGAAGAAACTAAAGACTTTAATGGTGGTAATCTATGTTTAGCGGGTGGTGTTGCTCTTAACTGTAATGCAAACTTCAAAGTAAAGATTGAAACTGATTTTGAAAATATTCATTTCTTCCCAGCATGTGGAGATGATGGTATCTCAGTTGGTGCTGCACTATGGGTTGCACATATGATTTACGGATATCCGCGAGTTAATTATAGTACACAAGATCTATGTTATCTTGGTATGGATTATGATTATCAACCCAAAAACACTTATGAATATGTAGCACAGGATTTAGATCTTGCATTAATTGCAGAGAAAGTAAGTGAAGGAGAGATTCTATGTTGGTATCAAGGACGTTCTGAATTGGGTCCACGTGCTCTTGGTAATCGGTCATTTGTAACAGATCCTCGATACGCTGATATGAAAGATACTCTAAACGCAAAGGTTAAATTCCGTGAATGGTTCCGTCCTTTTGCACCAGTTGTATTGAACGAGCAAAAAGAAGAATGGTTCGATATGGATTTTGAATCTCCATATATGCTATATACGGTTCCTTGTAAACGTCCTCAAGAGATTCCTTCTGTAGCACACATTGATAACTCTTCACGAGTTCAAACCCTTACTAAGGATCATAATCCTCGATTCTATACTCTAATCGAAGAATTTTCAAAAATAACAGGTATTCCTGTTGTAATGAATACATCATTGAATGTTAAAGGTGAACCAATCGTTGAAACACCAGAAGATGCAATGAAATTGTTCCATGAGAGTGATGTTAATCTTTTAGTAATTAACGATAAGATGTACATCAAAAAATAATTCATGAGATCAAAACCAACGTTAGATGAATATCTAAGTACTAATATAGAAATAAAAGATGGAGTATTAAGTTCCAGTCTATTAGATATTTCTATAATGGATGATCAAGAAACTTTGATCATGGAAGAAAGTGCAAAGGTTATTTGTAAAAATGGAGGAGATATTCTCAACGTTGGTTTTGGTCTTGGAATTATAGACAGCTATATTCAACAACATAAAATTAAGAGTCATACTATTATTGAAATTCATCCAGGCGTAATACAACACGCTAAAAATTTAGGATTTGATAAGAAAGCGAGGTTATGTCAAGGTGATTGGAGAGTTTGGGTTTCTAAATTTAAAGAAGAAGGTAAGAAATTTGACGGAATTTATTTCGATACATATAATATTACTGAAGAATCAAACGAGTGGGCTGATTTTGCAAGAGAAGTAGATAGTATATTAAAACCTGGAGGAATCTTTAGTTATTTTAATAATACTGCTGCTCGAGATGGACACTTTATGAATATAATGAATAGTCTTCCATATTCTTTAAGGTTTAAAAGAATAAATCTTAAAGACATTGAAGAAGTTGCTAATAAAGAAATTAATAAAAAATCTTTACAATATAGAGATTACTCACTAATATGGAGAATAAAACAAAAGTAGGAATTACATGTTCAACGTTTGATCTATTTCATGCAGGTCACGTTAAAATGTTAGAAGAAGCAAAAACACAATGTGATTGGTTAATTATTGCACTTCAAACTGATCCAACAATTGATCGTCCTGAAAAGAATAAACCAATTCAATCTATCGTTGAACGTTATATTCAAGTAGAAGCGTGTAAATATGTCGATCAGATCGTTCCGTATGCAACCGAACAAGACCTTAAAGATATCTTTGCTTCATTCGATTTAGACGTTAGAATCATTGGTGGAGAATATAAAGGTAAAAATTTCACTGCTAAAGATATATGTGCAGAACGTGGAATTGAAATTTTTTATAACGATAGAGACCATGGATTCTCATCTTCAGAATTACGTAAAAGAGTATTTGAAGAAGAATATAAGAAATGGCATAATAATCAGATAGATACTAATAAATAAGATCCCTAAATTATGGAAAGAAAAGATTTTGGAAATGCAACAATTTTGGCACTTGGTCATTTGTTGGGAAGTGATTTCGATTGGTTAGGAACAATAGTTGTTGCTATTGCATGGTTAACTGGAGCTTTTATCGTTAATAAAGCTTTAGAGATGTACGAAAGACGTAATAAAAATTAATTTTTTTTGATTTTTTTTAACCCGAGATTTTTTAATCTCGGGTTTTTTGTTTATATTAGTACTATAATTAAAACAAAAGCTATGACAAAATCAGAAGGTTTCGCAGAGTGGATGATGAAAATTCAAAGCGTACATTATGCAAATACCCCAGCGATGGAACGAGCATACTGTAAATTATTAAGTTATGAAAAAGAAGAACAAAGTTGATGGATACGATGAAAGGCATTTAGCTGCCTTAATTCGCCGCAAAATGATTCAACGAGATCATGGCGACGCATTGAAATATAATAAGAAAGACAAATCTTGGAAAAAAGAAATAGACAATGAGTAATTATATTGATTTATTTACAAAACCTAAAGGATCTTCTTGGTATTACAAAGAAATGGGATCCAGAGATAAAAAGACTGGTAAGTTAAAGTATTATAAAGTTAAAGTTACAGATTACAAAATAGTAGATTGTACTTGCCCAGCTCGAGAGTTTAATAGATATTCACCATGTAAGCACATGAAACGCTTACATGAAAAAATTGGTAACGAATTGTAAACTATTTATAAATCCTAAATATAAATTATATGTTATACACTTATTGCAAAAGACAGTTATTACACAAAAAAGTAAATTTATTCAAAGTCAGTGTTTTCGTATTGGCTTTTATTGGGACTATTTCATCAGTTTCTTATTTTATTGGAATTAGTTCTGGTTTTCAAAACATGACTGAGGTTGAAAAGGCAATTGTCATTAAGAGGTCAGACGAGTTCTCTAAAGAGAAATTGGTTCAAATGCTTAAAGATCTTAATGTTAAACAACCTCATATTGTAATTGCACAATCAATGACAGAAACTGGTCATTGGAAAAGCGGCATCTTTTTGGAAAATAATAATTTATTTGGTATGAAAGAAGCTCAACGAAGAATTACAACCGCTGAAGGAACTAATCGTAATCATGCATACTATAATCACTGGCGAGAATCTGTTTATGATTATGCATTCTATCAATGTCGTTATCTTGGCGATATTAGAACTGAAGCAGAGTACTTTCAATACTTAAGTGCAAGTTATGCAGAAGATCCAAATTATATTGAAGTATTAAAGGATGTTATTAAACGCGAAAAGTTAAAAGAGTTATTCGAATAAATACAGTATGAGTCAACCGATTTTAATAACAATGGACACTGCTCCCAACGAGGATGGTCTTAGATTTTTAAAAACTCTAAGAACAAATGGTTGGAAATATCGCCTAATCGGTACGGATACTGATTGGATTAACTTCTTACATAGAGCAGCGATCTATTTAAAGGAATTAGTTCAAATCGAATCAAAAGATCCAAATCGAATATGCGTTGTTGCAGATTGCCGAGATGTTTTATGCGTTAGAAGTCCAAAGTCATTTAGTGAAGCATTTAACGAATTTGGTAAGGGTATTGTAACTTCAGCTGAAATCTTATGTGGTGGATATCCAGTAAAAAGACCAGAGTTAAGAGGTAACTGTGAAGACTCGACTCCATATTGGAATGCAAATGGTGTTTTTGGAGATGATATACCTTATCGCAAATACGTAAATGCTGGATTAATTTCAGGTAGAGCTAGTGATTTAGTTAAAATGTACGATTGGATGGTGAAGAAAGGTCTTGAACTGAGCATGTCTGACGATCAGGTATTAATGGGAATGTATATTAATCAACATCCTGATAAAGTTGCGCTAGACGTTAATGCAGAAATGTTACATAGTAGTACATTCGGTGCGTCGATCGGTTATATGTCAGATTTTCAACAATATGATTCACCAACTATTGCACAGCTTTTAGGAAGACAATCATTCTTCTTGCATCTTCCAGGTGCTGGTCAAAAATCAGGAAACGGTTTAATATATGAAATGGTTTCAAAGTTAATTGACGATGGATATTATTCTAAAAGTTTATTAGATCTTTTACAAGCCGTAGAATGGCCATGGAAAAGATATAAATTCAATAAGTTTAAGATGACTATTGAAGATACTGAATAGATGAATGATTCTAACGCTCTTACGTGGCATGGTAATATCATATATGAAAAATATAGTGGTAATACTTGGATTGCAGTAGATGGGTTTGAAGATCCAATTTTTCAACAGAATCTTCAAATTGTAAAATCAAAACCAGAATTATTTGAAGGATTTAATCTATATGTAATTGGCGGTTTACTTGAAGATTGGAAATCTTGGGATGTTGATTGGGTGTTAACAGGTCCTTATGATCCTATAAGAATTAAAACTGCACTAGATTGGATTACTAAATGTGGGTTTGAAAATCATATTTGGCCAGATGCAACATATGTAACTGAAATATTCGATATTAGAGCATGGCAAGACGGTGAGATCGAATCGAAGACAGATTGGTTATATCATCTCTCTAATTTCTTTACAAAGGATGGAGTACAAAAAGATCTATCGTATTATGAATCGATTGATGGTTTATATCGAAATTTAAATCCATATCCATTTCCTAAGAATCTAGAAAAACACGAACAGGGTTATAAATATCATCATCCTATTCAAATATTTTAAATATATAAATAGCGTATCAATCAGCCGATCGCAACGGCTTTTTGTGCGGGCCCCCGTCCAAAACCCAGCTTCGGCTGGGTTTTCTTTTTAGGTGGATATATAGTTTGCATGATATACTGGTTCACTGGGCAACCGGGCCACGGAAAGTCGGTCCAAGCCAAATTGTTAATTGAATATCTAAACCAAGAATCTTCTTGTAAATCTGTATTTCACATTGACGGGGATCATCTTAGAGAAATTGTAAAGAACGCTGATTATTCTAAAGAAGGTAGAATTCGAAATATTCAACTAGCACAAACACTCGCAAAATACTTACATTTAAATGGATATGATGTAGTTATATCCTTAGTCGCTCCATATCGAGACGTTAGAGAAGAATTTAAACAGGATATGGGATCCAATATGGTTGAAATCTATGTAGATACAACCGAAATTAGAGGTCGAGAGCATTTTCACACTGACTATGAAGCTCCAATTGACAACTTTATTTACCTATCAACATCAAATGAAACTCCTGGGTTCACTCATGTTAAACTAATAGAATTATTATATGTGGAATAAAAAAGTACATGTAGAATCTAGTCTACCGGCAAAGAATGGTCAATATGCAATGTTTGTTGGGCGTTGGCAACCTTTACATGAAGGTCACCAAGCCCTCTTTAGAGAGGCAATGTTTGAAGGTAAGAATGTATTGATCTGTATAAGAGATATCGAACCAGATGATAAGAATCCTTTCTCAGCGGTTGAGGTTCAACATAATATAGAAACCCATTATTCTAAAGAAGTTTTGAACGGTAGAGTTAAGGTAATGGTCATTCCAGATATTTGTTCAATTGAATTCGGTAGAGGAGTTGGATATGAAATTATTGAACGTATTCCACCGCAACAAGTTGCAGACATATCAGCTACTAAAATCAGAGAGCAAATGAAACGAGATGGTAGGTTATGATGACAACGCAACGACATGTTGTTAAAACAATAAGTTATAGAATTTTAGGAACAACTACCACCGTATTAGGAACCTTATGGCTTGGAGCTCCAATCGAAATTGCAAGTCTTTTAGGTATTACAGAACTCACAATCAAACCCATCCTGTATTTTATTCACGAAAGAATTTGGTATAAATATATCAAATTCGGTATTTTGAAAAAAGATTAAATGTTTTTTGAAACTATAGGTATATTCTAAATATAAGTATAGTTCTTTGAAATATGGGAGTTTAAATTGCCTCCTTAGCTCAGTTGGTAGAGCCACTGATTTGTAATCAGTAGGTCGTTGGTTCGAGTCCGACAGGAGGCTCAATCTAGATTAGTTTCTAGAGAATTTTATTTAACAATTTAAAACAAGTAAAAAACATGAAAAAAGTATTGTTTGTTGCTGCTTTTGCATTGGCTTTGGCTTCTTGCAGAAACACTGCTGAAAACACTGAGGCAACTCAAGTTGACAGCACTGAAGTTGTAGTTGATTCTACATCTACAGTTAGCGAAACTACTACTGTTGAAGCTTCTGAAGAAGTTGTAGCAGAGTAATATCGTAATAGGTTAAACCTATCAAATCCAAACAATTAGTAGTTGGTTGACATCTTGGTAGATGAATGACGGATATAAGTGTACCTTACAAGAAAGGTTCCGGAAACGAAAACACGAGTTGCCTCTTTAGCTCAGTTGGTAGAGCCACTGATTTGTAATCAGTAGGTCGTTGGTTCGAGTCCGACAAGAGGCTCAAAAAATTAAGTTAAAAAACTTTAAAAGATTTAGAAAGATAAGAAACTAAGTGATACTATCGAGTATAAATACAGAACAGAGAGTTCTTTGACTTATGGGTATTTAATGTTATGCTACTGTGGTGAAACAGGTAGACACGAGGGACTTAACAAGATATTAATTTATCAGTTTATAGTCACGATAGAAAATTTGATTGTCATGTTAGATATATATAATATGAAAACAACAGACAACCAAATTATCGAAGTTTGCAAGAATGCAAGGTCTATGAGTGAAGCTGCAGCTGAATTAGGAATGCACTTTAATACTTTTAAAAGAAGGGCAGTTATGTTAGATGTATATAAACCTAACCAATCGGGTAGGGGAATATCAAAAAAACATAATGGAAGCAAGATAGAATTACAAGAAATTCTAGAATGTAAACACCCTCAATATCAAACTAATAAATTAAGAATTAGATTGATAAAAGAAGGAATTAAAGAACATGAATGTGAAAGCTGTGGGATTAGAGAATGGATGAATAATCCAATCTCACTCGAATTAGACCATATTGACGGTAATAGAACAAATCATTCTTTAGATAATCTAAGAATACTTTGTCCTAATTGCCACAGTCAAACTTCAACATATCGAGGCAAAAACATTTGAGCCTCATAATCGAAAGATTATGTTGCATACACTCTTAAATTCGGGGAAACCTTTTAAATGGCAATCCCGAGCCAAGCTCTTCTAGAAATAGAATTGAAGGTGTAGAGACTAAACAGGAGTGGCCTAACCCAGAAATGGTATGGTTGAGAGATAGTCCAGACCACAAACAGCAATTTAGTTGGTAGCGAAAGCTATAGATGGTATGAAAATCCCTTGATCAGTGATGATCGTGCCGGTTCGATTCCGGCCAGTAGTACAAGAGTGATGATGAAAAAGTAGGTTATTAGTATATTGACGGGACGAGCCAGTCTCCCAAAAGGAATAGGTCAATGAACATAACTGAAAGGCAAGTCTGGCGACTAACAAATAGGCCAAATCATTGCAATCGGCAGACCCTCGATTATATAACCAACCGGTTAAGGGTCACATAAGTAGCTCCTAAGTCTGTCAGTCCGAGAACTAAGTGGAGCTACTTTTTTTATTTGGCCCGTTCGACAAGCGGTTTAAGTCATCGCCCTTTCACGGCGAAGTCACGGGTTCGAATCCCGTACGGGCTACAACATTAAAGAAGCATGCCATGCAAGTGGTAAGGAGAGTTGGCAGAGTGGTCGATTGCGGTAGTCTTGAAAACTATTGAACTGAAAGGTTCCGGGAGTTCGAATCTCTCACTCTCCGCAAGTTGTAGTTCTTTTGTAAGAAATACATAGATATATAAACTATGGAAAATAGACATAAGAATTGCAAGCATTGTGGTGATGACTTGTCTAAAGTTAAGCATGATCCTAGATCTGCTCAATGCGCTAGATGTAGAAATTACAAACACAGATATAATATACATGGTGGAGAAGTAGATCTTATGTATGAATCACAGAATGGAAAATGCTACCTCTGCGATTGTGACATCGAAAGATACTCTAATACAAAATCTAATTCTCTACATGTAGATCATAGTCATATAACTGGTGATGTTAGAAAGCTTTTATGTATGAAGTGTAACACGATGATTGGAGTTATTGAAGGTAATAATGTCGATCTTAATCGAATTATTGATTATCTTAAATAATTTTAAACTGGTGCGGTAGTTCAGTTTGGTTAGAATATCGGCCTGTCACGCCGAGGGTCGCGGGTTCGAGTCCCGTCCGCACCGCCATAAAATATGGACCCGTAGCTCAATCGGATAGAGCAACGCACTTCTAATGCGTAGGTTACAGGTTCGATTCCTGTCGGGTTCACAACCCAGACGTGTACTTTAAGGTTTCTTTGTTCCTTGGGAAAAACAAAGTGGAGCTCACATCGTGGCAGGTTGGCAGTTGTCCTATAACAACGCAAACACGGGGTGTAGATCAGTTGGTAGATCGCCTGGTTTGGGACCAGGAGGCCACAGGTTCGAGTCCTGTTACCCCGACCGTGAACATTTAAACTCGTTAAAGAACTCTTTTAGTCATGTAGCTCAGTTGGTTAGAGCGCTACACTGATAATGTAGAGGTCGTTGGTTCGAATCCAACCTTGACTACTAAAAGATATGCCGGTCAGATGGTGGAATTGGTATACACGCTGGTCTTAGGAACCAGTGCTTCGGCTTGCGGGTTCGAGTCCCGCTCTGACTACTAAATAAATACCTATATGTTAAAAGACTCTGTGGCGCAGCGGTAGCGCAGTTGACTGTTAATCAATTGGTCGTAAGTTCGAATCTTACCAGGGTCGCAATTAAATTTTTAAAAATGAACATCGAAGAAGGATCAGACTATAAGAAAACTCTCGTATTAGATTCAGGTTACGTTCCAAGGAGTATTATTCCTTCTAGTAGAGCGTTCGTAATCGTTTACAAAGGAAACGCAGAAGTTGTTGAGAATCATCCTGTTCATTTTAAATTGGTTGATGAAGATCTTAAGATTAATAAACCATCAATCATTAGAATTCCAAAATACATTAATAGAGACGGTAAACATCACATTCCATTAAATCGAATGAATGTTTTTCGTAGAGATGGATGGGCATGTGTTTATTGTGGAGATAGAGATAAGCGTTCACTTACAATCGATCACGTTGTTCCACAGAGTAAAGGCGGTAAAAATACTTGGGAGAATCTGGTAACTGCGTGCAAAACTTGCAATCATAAGAAATCTGATCTTATGCCTAAGGAATTTGGAGTTGATATTGAACAACCTAGAAAGCCTCACTATTTAATGCTAATGAAGCAGTTAAATTATATTTACCCTAAATGGAAACCTTACCTACTTTTCTAGTATAAATATATTATATCGATATAATTATGGTAAACGTAGATTTATTAAATATTGAAAGTTCTCTATTCGATGCTAGAGACTTTGTGATTGAAAGCATTAATCACCCAACCTTTGATTTTCCAGAATCATTGGATTATAGAAAAGAAATGCCAACTGCATGGGATCAGGGTTCAGATGGACCTTGTTCTGCGTACGCCGCAGCAGCCATTAAAATGTGGCAAGAATACAAAGACTATGGTTCAAAAGAGGCTCTCTCACAATACTTTGTGTATAACCTTAGATCAAATTATCCACAGAAAGGTATGTCACCTCGTGATACCATGAAGATCCTGAAGGACTATGGTATACCCTATAAGAAGGAATTTAAACTTAAGTGGAAAAAACTCGAAGACGTACCACAGCCTGTGTTAGATAACGCAGCAAATCATAGAATTTTAGGTTACGCAAGAGTAATGACAATTGATGGTTTAAAGAAATCTTTATATAAGAATGGTCCAGCATATATTGCAATGCCAGTATTTAACGATTCGCCGAAATTTTGGAAACCTAGATATGGTGAAAGACAACTCGGTGGCCATGCGCTTTGTGTAGTTGGCTATAATCAAGAAGGATTTATTATTAGAAATTCATGGGGAGCTCTCTGGGCTGACAATGGCCATACCATTTATCCATATAAAGATTTTGGAGCACATTATGAAATATGGACTTCGATCGATGATAAATCTTCACAACCAGTAATTGGCGCGCGAACTCCAAAAAGAACAAAGGAAGACCGTGAAGGAATTTTAAAGAAGTTCATTGCAATCTTTAAAAATAAATCAAAATAAACAAGCCCGAGATTTTTTAGTCTCGGGTTTTTTGTTTATATTAGCTGTATAACTAAAAAATAGAAAACTAAAGTATGGAATTCAAACATCCCTGGGAAGCCAATCAACCCGCTCGTAAATCAAAAACTACTAAAGAAGAGTTTGATGAATTAGTTAAGAAAGCAACTAAAAAACTGGATAAACCTCGTCAACCTCAACAACCAAAGACATATCGAATTATTGAAGGAATTCCTCATAAGGTGGTGAATGGTAAATGGGTTCCATTAACGAAAATGTAATATGAAAAAAGGACTTAAAAGATATGTAGTAACTATGGATATGTATGTTTATGCAAGAGATGATAAACATGCAATGTCAAAGGCGAATATGATTGCAGATCGACAAGATAAACAATATTGTAATCAATGTCAAGTGCTTGATATTTATGAAATGCCATTTGGTTCTCTAATATCTCGTCCTATATTAAAATCAGAAGAGCGTTAAACAATTAATCGATTTTTAGTATAAATAATATGATTAGATCACAAACAAATACATACGATTCTTCAACGGTTGAAGCATCTACATATGATTACACTCGACAAGAATTATTTGTTACATTTAAACATGCAACTTATCTATATCTTCGAGTTACTAAAGAGGACTATGAATTATTTTGTGGTGCGGAATCACAAGGTAAGGCACTAAATCAATTTATTAAGCCTAAGTATGAGGCACAAAAACTAGAAATATACTAACAATATGGGATTTGTTACACGAACACTTCGAAAGGTGATGTACGCAACATCAACTTATGTAGATCCAAAAAAATCAGTTCTTTTAGAACTAGGAGATCAGAACGCATTTAATAATCTAACAGAACCTGAAAATCTTGAACCTTATCGAATTAAGAGTATCATGGAAGGATTCTTTAAAAAGTATCATACACTTGATTTAATAGGAGAAGATATTACAGTTACTGATTTGTCAATGTATCGCCCTAAGAAATTTAAGGCAGATATCATCACGAACATCGGGTGTTCTGAACATGTTGAGTATAAAGAAGGTCAATGGAATTGTTGGAATAATCTTCATTCTTGGTTAAAGGTAGGCGGTATCATGATTCATGAACTACCTGAACTTGGTCACTGGCCTGGTCACTGTCGATACTATGTGACTCGAGAATATTTCAAGGCTCTCGAAGATTATGGATATGAGATTTTAGAATTAGATACACATCGTTTTAATATTGGTGACTGTCTGTGGTGTGTAATTCGAAAGGTTGAAGATGTTCCATTTATGGATTTTGATACGTTCTTTACTAAGATGGAATTTACAGAAGAGGTTCCACCCGCTGGAGTAATCGAATCTAATAATCCTAAAAATCTATAAGATGTTTGCTGAATTACGTCAATTTTATAATAGAGTTAAAAGGACTATAGAGTTTTTACCTATCGTTTGGAAAGGCTTTGACTTTGATTATGGATATGCAATTGAATTATTTCAATATCAGTTGCAACGAACTGCAGAGTATTTAAATTCTAGTAAAGCTTCTACAGTAGAAGCTAAAAGAAATGCCCATCGAATTCTTACTGCAGTTACTCTAATGGACAAGGTATATAACGATGAATACGACATGACATGGATTCATCAGATTCAACAAGAATACGGTGAAAATGTATTAGATGTAAAATTTAAAAAAGTTGAAGAATCTGAATATGCTGAAATGATAGCCGAGTATGAAAGCTGGGAAAATGCAGAAGAAATTAAAATGCGCATACAAGAGCTAAGTAAATTAAGTAAAGAAAAACAAGCCAGAGCTGAAAGGTTATTGTGGCAATGGATTAATCATAATATTCGTTATTGGTGGGACTAATGGCAAAGCAAAAAGAAACATTTATTAAAAAGGTAGCGCAAGAATATAAAGAAGCTTCTCCTCAAGAAGTTTGGCTCGATGGAGTTCTTTATAATTTTATTTATGGAGTGTTAGGTGCTCTTGTAATTGTTGCTATTACAACTAGAATTGATATTGCAGTATTGCTTTCATATCTATTATATTACTTCTTTCTTGGTAAAGTTGTTAATCGTCCTAAATACGTAACAGATCTTGGAAAGTTTATTGTTTTTCCAGTTCCAACGGCTCTCGGAGCTTTTATCGGTTATAAAATTGCACCAATCTTAATTAATCTACTACTACCATGACAAAAGAAATTAACGACAGTCTCAAAGATCTTCTAGATGAATTTCATTATCATGAAGCGACAGACCGTCTGCATGTAGTTATGTCAAATATCGATGATCACCTAATTCAACATCCAGTGTGTAAATTAGATAAAGAGATCTCAAATAGAATTGAACAAGCTCAAAGTCTTCTATTTGAGGCATATCAGATGGTAGGTCAAAAAAATATTGAAAAAAAATTGTAAAAAGTTTTCACGGGTCGTTAGAATTGTTTATATTAGTACTATAATTAAAAGATAAACAATATGAAACAAGTTTTTACGAAAGAGCGAAAGTATCGTGGTGTAGCTTATCCAGCTCAAGCAACTAAATACAAAGTTGACGTTAAGCGAAATGAATCAATCTCTATTTTTGAAAATGGAGAATGTACTGCAAGCTTTAAAATGGGTGACACTGCAGAATATGGATCGTATAACTTGCATTATCTTGGACAAATCATTCAAATCTCTGAAACCTCTGTTACAATTGAAGAACCTTACAAAATGTATGGCCATGATCATGGTCGCCGCCATCGTTTGCATATGAATGAATTTTGCTGGAGAAACTCAGGTTTCGACTTAGATCGTATCAATAATTTTAATCGCGAAGAATCTTACTATATTTAATCATGAACAAACTAGAAACACTTAAGTGCGTTGAAGTAACTTCACAACGACAAGCTGATAACGGTACTATCAGTTATTTTGATCCACAAACTAAGACTTACTATAACCTTTATGAAAGTGGTTATGTTCGACGTAGTTTTGGTCGTAAGCGATGGGCTAATGGTCAATTAGGTGATGAGACAATCTATCAATTAAACCCAACTAAAACGGTTCAACACGCATTTAATCGACATGATGGATATTCATATTCGTTTAATGGTAGATCTCGAGTTATGCTAATGACACATGAAGAGCGAATGGAATGTGCTGCTCGTGCAGTAATTAACTATCGTAACACTTCTGCTAAGTATAAAAAGCGTGCAATTGAAGCAGCACAGCGTCTAAAGGAACAACGTGAGAATCGATATCTTAATATGATTATGCTCGATATTCAAGACAGTACAAATCAATATTTTGAAGGTAATCTTTCTTTCACGCAGGCAATGAATAATATTAAATCTTCACTCGTAGATGCTAATTACGTTGTAAATGCCTAAAGCTCTTTTCATTATAGCAGATCCTAATTCAGTTGGACTTTTAACTAAAAGTATATTTCCAACGATTAGATTGCTATATGTAAAGAAAGGTATTAAAACTGAAACTGTAGATTTATATAAGAGTGGATTTGATTTTATGTCTAAGGGTAATATGATTAGTAATTCATTTATTAAATCATATATACATTCAATTAAAACAGCAACCCATATTCATATTTTAACTTCAACTGCTTTAGGAGGATTTTCGCCGGCGTTTGAAGGATTTTTAGATAATGTAATAGTAGATCAATATATTTCTAAAGATAAAGACATTCAAAAGAAAACCTTTTTTCACGTATTTCATATAAACAAAAAGAAAATAAGCTTCTTTAATTTAGTATACTTGAGATTAAAGTTATTGATTATTCCTAAAGCATTTAAGAACAGTCATATTTACCAGTATGATTTAAGCATGATAAATAATAGAACTAAAGTTCTTCAGAAGCTAAGATCTAAAATTTTAAAGCACATATAATGGACGTATACGTATTTGATATAGACGGAACACTGACACCTAGTCGTCTTCGAATCGATTCAGAATTCGAGCAATTTTTCATCAATTGGATGGAAGGAAAGAAGATAGTATTTGTAACTGGAAGTGATAAGGCTAAAACAATTGAACAAATTGGAGATAATATTTGGAATAGTGCCGATGCATGTCTTCAGTCTTGTAGTAATCATATTTTTGAAGGTGGTGTAGAAACATATAAGATTGACTGGAAACCAAGTAATGAATTAATTTCGTTTCTAGAAGAACTTCTTCAAGAAACGAAATACACTATAAAAACTTCAAATCATATTGAAGAACGCATTGGTCTATTGAATTTCTCAATTGTAGGAAGAGATTGTACACAAGAACAACGAGAAGCTTATTACGAATGGGATTCTAAATCCGGTGAACGTCTTCAATTTGCACAACAAATCATGGATCGTTTTCCTGGAATCGAAGCTTCGGTGGGTGGTCAGATTTCAATCGATATTCATCCGCTTGGAGCAAATAAGAGTCAAGCAAAGGCATGGATCTTAAATAATTTTGGACAAGAATCAATTATCCACTTCTATGGTGATAAGATGTCACCTGGTGGAAATGATTATGACCTTGCTAAAGTATTACAGCAACCGCATAAAACCTATTCAGTCACAGATTGGAAGGATACAATGAAACACTTAAAAGAACAATAATGTTAGATCGTTTAAAATCATTTATCGAGGAGTCAAACTCCACAAATTCAAATACAGATAAACTTACTGTATTGAAAAATTATTCTACAGATGTTGAAGTTTGTAAAGCATTAGAATATACATACTCAATCTATAAACAATATTACGTTACTTCAGTTAACTGTAAAAAGAAAAGTGATCTAATTGCTACTACATCGAAATATACAAATCTATTTGATTTGTTAGATGCATTAAGTCTTCGTGAAATTACAGGTCATGATGCGATTGCTGCTGTAAATCGTTTTGTAAAAGATAATGAAGAATATGCAGATGTTATTTGGTCAGTAATCGATCGTAATCTTAAAACACGTTCAACAGTTACTATGATTAATAACGTTATTCCCGGTTTGATTCCAACCTTTGACGTTGCACTTGCAGAAGCGTATAATGAAAAGACCGCAAAGAAAGTCAATTTCGATGATGGTTGGTATGTTAGTCGTAAACTGGATGGAGTTCGATGCATCTGTATTGTTGATAATAATAGCGATGCTAGATTCTTTTCACGAGCTGGTAATGAATTTACAACTCTTGGTAAAATTGCAGAAGTGATTAAAAAATCAGGTGTAAAGAACATTGTATTAGATGGTGAAGTTTGTATTCTTGATAAAAAAGGAGATGAAGATTTTCAAGGTATTATCAAAGAGATTAAGCGTAAGAACCATACAATTGATTTTCCAAGATTAATTGCATTCGATATCTTGACTATTGAAAATTTTACAAATGGAACCTCTCGTAATCTATTAAATCAACGTTATCTTGCGCTCGATGCTCTTATCGATCTAAATCAAGATGCATTTGGTAATTATATCTCAATGATTTTCCCACAACGAGTTGAAGATCTTGAAGATCTTGAAGAACATATTCAAACCGCAGCTCAATTTAAGTGGGAAGGTTTGATGTTGCGTAAAGATACTAAATATGTAGGTAAACGATCAACTGATCTATTAAAAATTAAAGCATTTAAAGATGCTGAATATGTTGTAGTTGGTGTTGAGAACTCAATCAATCGCGTAATTGTTGAAGGAAAGGAAGTTGAAGAAGAGATGTTAAAGAACATTATCATTGAACATAAAGGTTGTAAAGTTCAAGTGGGTAGTGGATTTAGTCAAGAACAGCGCAGATTGTACTATAAGCACCCTGAGCAAATCATTGGTAAAACTGTAACGGTTCAATACTTTGAAGAATCACAAAATCAAGATGGAGGATACTCTTTAAGATTTCCAGTAATTAAAGTAATTTACGAAACTAACCGAGATATTTAAGTATAATAGGTAATAAACAAATTTAATATGACTATAATTTTAGGTGATGGACTTCTTGGAAGTTCGGTAATTGGATTAAGTGGATGGGATTACGTTTCTAGAAGTAGAGATGGATTTGATATCAATAAAACTAAGAAGCTTAATTCACTTCTACCAAAAAGCACTAAGACAATTATAAATCTTATTGCAAATACAGACACCTATAGTACTGACATCGATGCAATGTTTCAGACTAATTATAGAGCTGTGGTAAATCTTGTTGATTTCTGTAATGAAAAGGATATTAAACTTGTGCATTTTTCAACTGATTACGTATATGAAAAATCAGTTAGTAATGCTAAAGAAACCGACAGGGCTATTCCTACAACTCCGTACGCAATGTCTAAGTTACTTGCAGATGAGTATATTATAAAACATAGTAAAAACTATTTGATTCTTAGAGGAGCTCAGAAGGTAGATCCTTTTCCTTATGAATCGGCATTTACTAATCTAATTGGTAACTTTGATTATCCTGATACGATCGCTGAAATAGTTATTGCTATGGTAATCAACGGTGCTACTGGTGTTTATAACATTGGTACTCCAACTAAATCTATGTTTGATTTAGCTAAACGATCCAATAGAAACGTTAAAGCAGCGATCGCGCCAGATCATTTTCCAAAAGACGTTACAATGGATTTAACTAAAATGGAAGAATTTTTAAAGGACAGATACGAAAATGATTAATCCAGAAATCCACGTAGCATCAGAAGCTCTTTCAGCTGCTTACCTGAATGCTGCCAATTACCCAAATATCGTATTCGATAATTTCTTAGATCCAACTGTATTAATGGCGGTTTCTAGGGAAGGTAAATTCTTAACTGAAAATATTGAAACAGAAGGATGGCGCTTTGGTAAAGGCGATGAACATGCGGATCAAGTCTTAAAAAGAGGTATTCGAGAAATTAGTTCAATGACACCTGTTATGGAATTAGTATGTGCATATATGAATAGCGATGAATTCGTTGGAGTAATGAGACGATTAACGGGTATTCCAGATCTTGTAGCGGATTGGGGTTTTGAAGGTGGTGGTTTTCATGTAACTTATCCTGGAGGAAAACTGGAAATACATCATGACTTTAACTACAAGGACGATATGGGTCCACAACGAATGTATCGTAAGGTTAATGTATTGATTTATCTGAATGAGGAATGGGAAAAAGAATGGGGTGGTTCTTTAGAACTTTGGACAAAAGAACTCAATGGTCCATTTAAAACAATCGATCTACTCTATAATAGAGCAGTTGTATTTAATATAGAGGATGCGCCACATGGTCATCCAAAACCTTTAACCTGTCCATTGAAAGAAAGTCGTAGAAGTTTAGCGTTCTATTATTATAGTCCAACGCCACCAGATAATCAATTGTACGACCGTGCATATTGGTTACGAGATAATAAATTAGTTTAAAATATTAAAGTGTCAAAGAAAAGTAATTTAACGGTTTGTAGTAGTTGTCTTGAAGATTTTAACACTAAAGAATTATATATTGTAAATAAACCAATGCGACATGGCGACATATCTTATGGATTTTATAGAACAGTATATTGTGAGGAATGCGTTAAAAAAGAAGAAACATATCACTCTATTCATTCGGAACCTAAAAAGAAATAATTTAGCTAAAATATTTAAATATTTTTGAAACTAATTAAAACAAACAAGTATAAATATCAAATTAAAATTAGAAACAATGGTACAAGAATTAATTAATCAATTAAATGAAGTTCTAACAGAAGTAAGCTCTGATGTTGAGAAGTTCGATACTAAAGGTAATAAAGCTGCCGGAACTCGTATCCGTAAAGCAATGCAAACTATGAAAGCACTCGCACAAGACGTACGAAATGCAGTATCAGAAGCTAATAAAGCTTAACAGATATATAGTAAGTCCTTTATCAATTTAGACTTTAACGAAATTGGGATGGGGGATTAGCTCATTCTGGCTAGAGCGCCTGCCTTGCACGCAGGAGGTGATCGGTTCGATCCCGATATCCTCCACATAAAGGTCTACTTATGGTAGACCTTTTCTTTCTTAAGATCCTCTGATTTCAAAGATATAGTTTGTTTGTAGTTAATCGAATTGTATTTGTTCAGAGGATCTTTTTTGTTAGATATATAGTATAACTACAAACAATAACTATATAATATGTACATTTACAAAATCACAAACCAGCTTAATGGTAAGGCATATGTTGGCCTTAAAACTTTAACAGTTGAAGAAAGCACAGATTATTATGGATCTGGTAAGCTAATTCAACTTGCTATTGAAAAATATGGCAAAGAAAACTTCACCAAAGAAATCTTAGAAAGAGGCGTTGATAGCTTTGATGAGCTATGTTCTCTTGAAAGGCATTACATTGTATTACATGATACTAAAATTAATGGTTATAATATGACTGATGGTGGATTAGGAATGTATGGCTATACTCCGACTGAAGAACATCGAAAGAACATGAGCGACTCAATATCTGGAGAAAAACATCCACAATATGGTACTAAATTATCTGATCAAAGAAGAAAGGAGCTTAGTGAAATTGCTAAAAAGAGAAAAGGAAGGCCAGTTTCTGAAGAAACCAGAAAAAAGATTGCCGAATCTATGAAGGGCAAGAGAAACGCTGCTAAAAATAGGCTTAATTTTTAGATTAAAATAATTCATTTCCATACTTTTCATAGTCCTAGATAAATTTTTGTAAAAAAGTTTGTCTAGGATTTTTTTATGTCAGAATTTTTGCTTATATTTATAGAGTATTAATAATTAAAACAAAACAAAATGAAAAATTACTTATTTATTATCGCTGCTCTAATTTCCTTTAATTCATTTGGACAGGTGTGGAATCAAATTTATATTTCTACCGTTGAACGTAACTTAGAACTTTTAGTTGGAGAAAAAGTATATCCAGCCGACCTATCAGAAGGCTCACAACAATATGGATATCTAGATTTCTATACTTCACTTGATAAAAAAAGACATGTTAATGCTAAAAAAACAGAATATAAATCTCCTTATTCTCCTTTAAACAGAACTGAATTTATAGTTAATTCTATAATTGAGACATATCCTAAATATATGTTAGAATTAAAAAATGTCGCGACAGGTGAACTTATTTATTTTGAACATTCGACACTTGGATCTAGCTCTGAACTAGCTCTTTTTGAAGTGCCGTCTGGTTTATATGCTTCTCAAATATCAGTTGATAAGGATAGACTTGAAGATAAGATAACTTATCGAACTCCATATGATGAATATGTAAGTTTTGTAAAGGTAGTCCGAGGTGAAGAATCTATAATCTATCTAAGTCTTTCAACATATGGCAGTACACTAAATGTTTTAGAAAAAGGAGCTACAATTCTATTCACAGACGGTACTAAATTAGAATTCCCAGACATTGAAATACGCACTAAAGCGCATACCAGAACAAATCTATCAGGATATGATTATAGTATTTTTACAAGATTGACCGAAGAAGAAATAGAAATGTTTAGTACTAAAACAGTAGAATATTTTAAATTATATGTATATGATAGAGAAATTAATAAAAATGAAGGCATAAAGTATAATGCGTATATGAATATTCTTAGGTAATTATACTAGTTTCAAAAGAAACTTTATTAAAGACCGTCTAGTTGGCGGTCTTTTTTTGATATATAAGAATAAACCACCGAACTATAATGGCACAATTAAAAATTAAACAAATTGCAGATTTAACTCAAACGTTAGATGCAATAACAGGCGTTGTAACAGTTGTTGAAACTTATTCTACGCAGGTTTCTACAGGAGATACTGGAATTTTATTACAATTTGAAGCAAGAGAACGTGAAGCTGTTCAAGTTCACATCAATGGTTTAAAAACCACCTCTGTTTCTTGGAAAAAAGACGGAGCTACTGTTACAGAAACTTCTTTAGATGCGGGTTCAGAACTGGTATTTGATTCAATTGAAGCTGGTTTCGAATTACAATCAGACGATATCGTTAAGATTACTTATGAATACTTAGCGGGCGGTGCAGTAACATATACTTCATCAGGTGTTCAAACAGGACCACAAGGTGCGCAAGGTTTCCAAGGAGCGGCTGGTTCTGGCATTTCAGGAGATACTTTGAACATTAGTAATATCAACGTAACTAGTGTTGAATTGAATGGAGTTGAAGTATTAGGAATTGATCAACTTGGTCAAACATTTGTGGATGTAGATGAAATGTACGTAGGTGCTAATTCTATTTATGTTAATGGTAAAAAAGTAATTGAAGATTCTTCAGATACTATAAATATTACAACAGATGAAGGTCAAAATCTTACTGTTAAAACTTTAGGAGCAGGTATTTTACAGTTCTCAGCTGGAGAAGGCGGTATTAATATCACATCAGACGGTGGAGTTACATTAAATACTGATATAATTGTTAGCTCTAATAAAACTATTTCTGGGTCAAATGCAATTGAAGGTCTTCAATTAGGTAAAACTAAAATGAGAGGAGATCTTTTCCTACCTGATCAAACTAAATTATATTTCCATGATAGTGATTCACCTATCCAAACGTTTATCGCAGCAGATACAAATGCTCCTGAGAATCTAGAAATTCACGCCGATAATGATATTAACTTAAGAGCTGATAATAGAGTTTTAATTAATGGTAATCCGGTGTTTGATTCTACAGGTGCTTGGATTGGTGGTTCCTTAGGTACGGGTTCTACAGGTGCTCAAGGTGCTCAAGGTGTTACCGGTGTGATGGGCGTACAAGGTTCCCAAGGTACACAAGGTAACCAAGGTTTACAAGGAGATCAAGGTGCAATTGGTGCACAGGGTACTAGAGGTAATCAAGGTAACCAAGGTCTTGCGGGAGATCAAGGTGCCCAGGGTCAAGGTACACAAGGTCCTCAAGGCGCTACTGGTCCAGTCGGTCCGGCTGGAACAGGAGGCGGAGCAGGTACACAAGGTCCTCAAGGCCCAGAAGGTCCTTCAGGTATAGCTGGCGACCAAGGTACTCAGGGTAATCAAGGTCCAGAAGGTCCTTCAGGTGCAACCGGTAATCAAGGTGCTACTGGAGCAACAGGTGTACAGGGTACTAGAGGTAATCAAGGTTTCCAAGGTGATCAAGGCTTCCAAGGAACACAAGGTATTCCTGGAGGATCTGGTCCAATCGACGCACAGTGGAAATGGAGTACTGCAACTACTCCTAATTCGGGTTACGTTACTTCTTCTACCGCAACTATGCACGCATCTTCAATTACAGGTTTAACTTTTCATCAATATGATAGCACGGGTATTAATAGAGAAGCTACACTAGATTCTGTAGGTGCAGGTTCCGTGATTAATCTTTCTACGTTTGGTGCGCCATATATTGGTGTTTCTGAATATACGGTTACTTCTGCAATAAAAATAGGTTCTTATTGGACATTTACGGTAACTAACAACTCTACAAATGGAACAGTTAATCCTCCGGTAGATCATTTAATTTATACAGAAATGTCTATCATTCCTAGAGTTATTAATGGAGATCAAGGTACTCAAGGTACTCAAGGTAATCAAGGTCCTGAAGGTCCTTCAGGTATAACTGGCGCCCAAGGTACTCAAGGTAATCAAGGCCCAGAAGGTCCTTCAGGTGTAACTGGTAATCAAGGTGCTACTGGAGCGACGGGTGCACAAGGTACTAGAGGTAATCAAGGTCTTGTGGGAGATCAAGGTACTCAAGGTCAAGGTGTACAGGGTCCGCAAGGTGCCTTTGGTCCAACAGGTCCAACAGGAGCTCAAGGTCTTAAGGGTGATCAAGGTCAAGGTGTACAGGGTCCGCAAGGTGCCTTTGGTCCAACAGGTCCAACAGGAGCTCAAGGTCTTAAGGGTGATCAAGGTCTTAAGGGTGATCAAGGTCAAGGTGTACAGGGTCCGCAAGGTGCCTTTGGTCCAACAGGGGCTCAAGGTCCAGTAGGTCCAGCTGGAACAGGAAGCGGAACAGGTGCACAAGGATATATAGGTGCTCAAGGATATATAGGTGCTCAAGGTTTTAGAGGTCCACAAGGATATGCAGGAGGAAGTGGAGGATTAACAGCTCAAAAGATAACTATGAATGCAAATGGAGGAGGAATTTCATGGTATTCATATGTTCCAGAAAGACATGACACTACAGTATCAGTCAATCCCGCATATTCAACTAATCAAAACTTTCCAACAACGCATAACTATAATTTAACAACTGTTGGAAATGATCTTAGGATATCTACACAATATACTACAGCTGCAACACCGCAAGGAACATGGACTAATGAGTATTATCTTAACATAACTTCAGCACATGTAATTAATGTCGTAGATCCGAACATGGAGTATGTTGTAGGTTCTTTAAGAGGGTTTGGTAGAAATCTTAATTTAACGTTTGGTGCAAACACAGGCAATAATGCAAATGCTCAAGTGAACGATCAAAATGTGAATGAATTTGTATTGTTTGGAATAAAAAATATATCAAACGCAGATCCAACATTACCAAAATATAGAGCTATTTTGTTGGATACAACATCGCCTCTTAATAATTTCTATTCTAACTACGGTGAGTTTGGAGTTGTCTCTTCGAAAACGCCAGGTGATACGGTGAGTTTAACAGATTGTATAGCTATTGGTATATTTTATATGAACAATAATGGAGAATTAGACGCTGTAAGCAAGTACGACGTTGATCACAATGCCGGTATACCGGTAGCAGATCAATATACTGCATCTTTTACATATAATCTAATCTAAACTTAAATTCTTTTATGGCCCATCGAAAGATGGGCCTATTTTTTCTAAGTAATGAAACTATTGTTGAAAATCGTATACAAGATTACATAGCAACTCAAAAAAAATGGGGTTATATAAGTAAACTAGCTAACAAGTGGGAAATTAGTCACACACAAGTTAGAAGGTTTTTGAAACAAAATGGTTTATATTAGTATAAACTATAGAAGGAATACCAACAGTACTTACTTCGCTTCCCATTAGAACAGCGCGCTTAGAGTAAGTCTTTTACGGGAACAAGTGGTTGCAAACGCTTATTCCCAACAATGCGAAAGTAGCTCAGTTGGTAGAGCATCACGTTGCCAACGTGAGGGTCGCGGGTTCGAATCCCGTCTTTCGCTCAAATAGGACTATGATAGAAGCAGACAAATCCTAGGGTCATAAGTCTTCATTTCTAAGTCCTAAGCATAAGTCTAAATGACTATAAAAAATGGCTGCCAGTCGAGTTATTGGTCTATGGTGTAACGGTAGCACAAATGGTTTTGGTCCATTTAGTTGAGGTTCGAATCCTTGTAGGCCAACAAAAGATCTCTTATGAGATCTTTTTTTGTTTAGTCTGAAACAAAAGACGCATATATAATATAATTACTAACATTTAATATAAATCACTATGCAAAAAATCGGTATCGTTGGTCAAGGATTCGTTGGATCAGCTGTTTACGAAGGGTTTAAAGACCACCATGAAATTTTACGTTATGACAAATATAATTCAGATCGTTCTGACACAGATCTAGAAGGATTGGTACAAAATTGCGATGTTATTTTCGTGTGTGTTCCAACTCCTATGATTGCTGAAACAGGTGAAGCTTCAATTCACATTGTTAAAGAAGTTGTTGAAGATATTGATCTTATTGCGTCTGATTACGATAAAACACCGACACTTGTTGTTAAATCTACAGTTCCACCTGGAACCATCGATTACTTAAACTCACAGACGGAGTATGCAGAAGTTACATTCAATCCTGAATTCTTAACTGAAGCTAATGCTATTAACGATTTTAAGAATCAAAACCGTATTATCATCGGTACTTCTGATGATTACGATGCTACCGAGGTTGTTAATGTTTTTGCTAAAGTATTCCCAAACGTATATACTGTAGTTTGCGATGCTCGAGAAGCTGAAATGTGTAAGTATGTTATCAACACCTTCCTTTCTGTTAAAGTTTCTTTTGCAAATGAAATTTATAATATTTGCGATGAATATGGAATCGATTATGATAATGTAACCGATCTTGCTAGACTTGATACTCGTCTTGGTAATTCACACTGGATGGTTCCAGGTCCTGACGGTGATCGTGGTTTTGGTGGACATTGTTTCCCTAAAGATTTACAAGCATTGGTTCACATTGCTACATCAGTGGGTCAACATCCAAATGTTCTTAAAGCAACTTGGAAAACAAACAATCAGGTTCGTATGAATCGTGATTGGGAAAAACAAGAAGGTCGTGCTATCATTAGTAAATCTTCAACTAAACCAAAATCTCTTTTTGCTAGACTATTTAGTTAAACTTTTTGAGAGTGAAGTATATAAATAATATGAAAGACATACTATTATTCTGGCCAAGATTCATGCAAGAAGCTTGGTTCAATCTAAAATACTATCGCGCAGTAAAATCGATTCAGTCTGAACTTGAAGAAGCAAATCTTCGAGTTGACTGGATTGGTAGAATTTACACTGTCATCAATTTAGAGGGTGATATTACAAAACAACCCGAAGTACTTCAACAATCTTATGTATTTCAACAACTAGGACCTATTAATACTATTCTAGTTAAATACGGTTTATCAAACGATGCATTCCCTGAAATCACAAGACTTTCAGAAGAATCATATTTAATCGTTC
>Ga0208897_1000237_pt1 | contig 26821 bp, 47 predicted proteins | sample ColrivemetaGS697_FD_187594 | JGI IMG/M metagenome (GOLD analysis project Ga0208897, IMG submission 187594) | Estuarine microbial communities from the Columbia River estuary, USA - metaG S.697 (SPAdes) (version 2) | ecosystem: Environmental > Aquatic > Marine > Intertidal zone > Estuary | place...
GCTCTTAAAGTATTAAACTTTGGCACTCAAAAAGTCCCAACCTTCAAGGAGGCAAGGGGCAAAGATTGGATTCTATTCGGAGACGAAGGCGAATACAAGAACCGCTATCCTGAATACTTGCTTGACCTTTACAGAAGGAGCGCAAAGAACCACGCTATAATCAACTCTAAAAAAGATTATGTAGTCGGGCAAGGTTGGGCGGTTAACGCTGAAGGATTGGACACTATGGGACTTGCGAAGTTGCAAGAGTTTATCAACCATCCGAACCAATACGAGTCTTTAAACGACATCTTAGAGAAGGTTGCGCTTGACTACGAACTATATAACGGCTTTGCTCTTGAAATAGTTTACAACCAACTTAACGACAAGATAGCGGCAGTTTATCACGCTGACTTTGCAAGGTATCGAAGCAATGATGACGGCTCTTGCTATTACTACTCGGAGGACTGGAGCAAACACAACCCAGTAGTTGAGAAGATAGAAGCGTTTAACTGGAAAGAGCCAAGTGGCAAACAGTTACTTTACGTTAAAGGTTATTCACCTGACTGCAAGTATTACCCACTACCGACTTATTTAGGGTCTACTTCTTACATTGAACTCGATACTGAAATTGCGAATTTTCATCTCAATAGTTGCAAATCGGGATTTGTTGGCGGGACTATCGTATCTTTTCACAATGGCGAACCCACCGTTGAGGAGCAAGAACAGATTGAAAATCAGATAGTTAGCAAATTTTCGGGTACTGATAATGCTAATTCAATCGTCTTAAACTTCGCAGATTCTAAGGAACGAGGAGTTGAGATTCAGCAACTAAACGGAAACGACTTCGATAAGCGTTTCGACATTCTAAACAAGACGGTACAAAGAGAAATCTACGCTGGACACCAAGTAACCGACCCAGCTTTATTTGGCATCAAGGAGGACGGAATCTTCACTTCAAGAAATCAATTAGTTGATTCGTTTGAGTTGTTCCAAAACACCTACATAAACAACCGTCAACAGTTTATTGAAAGGGTGTTTAACGAGTTAGCTTCTTTGCAAGGGCTTTCAAATCGTCTTTATATCCAAGATACCGAACCGATAAGCGTTCAGTTCTCAGAGGCTACCGTTACGTCTGTAATGACTCAAGAAGAGATTCGCGAGAAGGTCGGACTTCCAAAACTTGAAAAACCACTTGAAGCGGCTAAGACTTCAAAAGACGAGGACGACTTATTAATTGAACACTTCAAGAATTGCGGCTCAACGTATTACGAAGCAGTAGGAAACGGTAAGGCTTTGAACTTTGAAAGCGAGACATCCGCAAGTCTACACGAAGAACTTAACCGAAAGTATTGGTTCGCTGAAGTTAACCCGATTGACACGGCTATTCTTGACATCTTAAAGAAGAATCCAGCCACTCCATTCTTAGCAATTGCGGAGCAGTTACAACTATCTATTGAAAGAGTTATGGCTGGGCTTCAGGTATTGAATGAATCGAACGCTATTGTGTTGGAGATTGGCGAAGTGCTAGACTCTAGCCAACGAGTCGTGAATATTACCAAAGAAGGCGAAAGATTACTTAAAGAAATACCACCAGTAGAGGAAGAGTTCGTTATTAGATACACTTACGAAAAAAGACCCGGAGTAAGTGGCGATTCTATTATTCCAACGACTCGCGACTTTTGTAGGAAGCTGGTTAAATTGGTGGAGGAAGAAAATAAGTCTTGGCAACTTGACGAAATACAAGACATAGGAGTAAGTCAAAATAGAAATGTATGGATGCGAGGCGGTGGCTTTTGGGGTAGTAGTTACCATTGCCGCCACTACTGGAAACAGAAACTAATGCGTATAAAGAAGTAAGATGGCTAACGTATTATTTATATCCGAAACTTTCCTAAAGGACAATACTCTCCTTCACGAGAATATTGACTTTAAATACTTGCGCCCCGTTGTTCTAATGTGTCAGGACATACACATCCAACACAAGATTGGAACTACTCTTTACGATGAACTAAAAACTCAGATAACCGCTTCAAGTTTAACTGCCGCAAACCTTACGCTTTTAGAAAACTACATTCAACCTTCTTTATTGTATTGGGTACAAGCTGAAGCACCTACGGCTATTTCTTACAAGTTCCTAAACAAAGGACTGCACCAACAAAGTTCTGAGAACAGTTCTAACGCTTCGCTTGATGAGATTAATTTTATACAACATAAGTACCGAGATAAAGCGGAATGGTACACGGAAAGGTTAGTAAATTTCTTACTAGAAAACAGTACGAACTATCCAGCTTACGCCAACCCGAATAGCGGACTTGATACAATACAGCCCGACACTAGAACTTACACAACTGGTATGTTTCTAGGAAACAGAAGAAGAAACATAAGTTTAGAAGATAAATATGAGCGTAAACGTAAATCGTAAGAACTTAGACAAGCTAAAGAAATATGTACACGCTCAACGAAATACTAACCTTAATCGAAAACGAGGCGACTGCACACCTTCAGGTGAACCAGTACGGACACGGGGACGTTTGGGAAATCAACCCGAAGGAACTTGACTACCTTGTTCTTTGGGCTATTGAAGAGAGCGTTGTATTAAGCGAGAGAACTTTAACTTATAACATTCGACTTTTGGCGATGGATAGAGTCTTACCGGGCGAAGAGAACGAGCAAGAAGTAATGTCGGACACGATTCAAGTTTTGCTTGACTTTGTAGCTTACTTCCGACAGTTGCATACAACCGATTTAAGCATACAACCGAGCGTAACACTTGAACCATTCACCGAACGCTTTGATGACAAGGTAAGCGGACACGCTTGTGTTCTTTCGATTACTCAACCATACGACTATAACAAGTGCCAAATACCAATTTAAAAAATGACTGATTCACAAAAATTACTCGGAGGCAGAGGATGCAAAGTTCTCGGTGCTGCCGCACACACTTCACTAACGGGCTACGCTTTTATCGCTCAGGAGGACACGGTTGTTACCGTTTTTACCGTAGGCTCAACTGACTCTTTAGCCGCTTACGGGTTAAGTACTCCGCTCAAAGCTGGGGCTTACATCGTTGTTCCAAGTGGCGAAGCTATTACTGCCATTACTTTGACAAGCGGAAGCGTTATCGTTTATAACCAATGATAGCTAGTTCTAAAATAGGACTTCGACCAATTCGCGGAGGAGGAGGAGGTGCTGCACCTAATCCCGATTTTGTTTCAACGTGGGACACTACGCAAGCTGGGTCGGCTTCTGATACTATTGTCTTACCTATGACTGCGGGTAATACTGTTGATTGGGGAGATGGAACTATCAATACTTTAAACACACATACTTACGCAGTTGGTGGTATATACATAGTTACCATATCTGGTGCAATAACTACATTTAGATTTGCTGGTGCTGGTGATTACAGAAAAATTATAGACATCAGCAATTGGGGGTCTTTTGACATTGCAAGCGATAGAATATTCCAAAATTGCGCTAACTTAAATGTTACCGCAACAGATAAACCTTTGTTATCAAGTGTAAACTCAGCAGTCGCCACATTTAGAAATGCTAATTTAATAAATGTAGATTTCTCTGGTTGGGATTTTTCTATATGTACTAACTTCACTTTTTTCGTTAATAATGGAATGAGTGGTGGTAGCATAAGTGGTATCATTCACGCTGGCGTTACAACTTTGAGTCAATCTTTCAAAGGTTCAATTTTAGGTGACCAAGACCTTTCAACTTGGGTAGTGACTAATATTACCAATTGGAACGAAACATTCCAAAATGCGAATCTTGGTGCTAATACTGATGTATCTAATTGGATTGTCCAAGGGGGCTTAGTTAGAACATTTCAGGGTAATACTTTATTTGAAGGGAATGGTTTACCAACTTGGAATATTGTTGGAATAACTTCAACTAACAATCCATTCTCCAATACTAATATCACGACAGTAAACTACGATGCTTTATTAGTAGCTTGGGAAGCACAAGCACCACCTAACGCTATAGGTATAAACTTCGGTTCTGCTCAATACACGATAGGCTCAGCAGCAGACACGGCAAGAACTAGTCTTATCACAACTTACGGTTGGACGATAACAGATGGTGGTGGAATTTAAAATTTAGAAAATGAACAGTATTATAAACCCACCAGTTAGGACTTATTGGATTACATTCGATGGCGATGACAAAGAATCTGTATTAGGTTACGGATGGACAGACCCGAACCAAAGAACTGACACTATTCAGGTTTGGGAAACAACAATAGACGAAGAAGTTTGGATTGCGAGACTGCTAGAATATGGAATCATTCCAGAAATTGATGAACAAGGTAACTTAGTTTTATAATGGAAATTTTACTAGAAGCGTTTACGCAGTATGGCATAGCTGGGGTCTTTTTAGGTGTGCTTATCTTTTATCTTAATAAGTTAACCGACATCCATAGAGACGAACGGAAGGACTGGCAAGAGGCGAACGACAAGCACGTAGACAAGTTCAGCGATGTAATAGCGGATAACACAAAGGCGTTAGTTGAGATGCGCGGAGAACTAAAAGAAAACCGTTGCAAAATGTAAAGTGGTGCGCTTGGCGACCAGTAGAATGTAACTGTAATGGAAACTGCAAAGAAGAAATCACCAAGACCAAGCGCGGCAAAGATAGCCGCAGAGGTCATAAAAGAGTTTGAAGGCTACTCCTCAGAGCCTTATCTCTGCCCGGCTAACATTCCGACCATAGGTTACGGAAATACAATGTATGCCAACGGTGAAAGGGTTACAATGGACGACAAAGAGATAGATAATAAGGAAGCGGATAAGATGCTGCTAGACACTATTAAGTCGGTCGAGAAGCAAGTAAAGAATGTCGTGGAGGTGAAACTTCCAGCCCACAAATTAGCGGCTTTAATTTCGTTTACATATAATGTAGGAATCGGCAACTTCTCAAAGTCTACTTTATTAGCTTGGTTAAATTCAAACCCTAACTATTCAGAAATACCTAGCCAGTTCAGGCGTTGGAACAAAGGCGGAGGAAGAGTTCTTAAAGGATTAATTCGCAGACGAGAAGCTGAGATTGAGATTTGGGAAGGGACATCGCAATACGTTTAGTTAAGGAGTTTCTTCCTTACATTCTTGCTTTCTTGCTGGGTCTTATCGTGGCTTGGCAAGGGTGCAACTCAGAAGCTAAAACCATAACAAAGGTAATAGAGCGACCAGTTCCGACTATTAAATACGTTGATAGATGGCGAACCGATACCGTTAGGTTTGTTTCTAAAGAACTTGTTACTCGTTACGATACAATCTACTCGGATAAGATAGTTATTCGCTTAGATACAATGTTATTGATAGACACTTTTAAGATAGTGGAAACGTGGCTTACTGAAGTAGCTAATTATGACACGACAGTAAACGACATTAGATTAACTTGGTCTAACTATCAGAACAGAACCGAGAACTTGAAAGTGCAATTGAGGAAGAAACCTTTGGGCTGGGCGTTAGGTGTTCACGGATTGGTCGGGCTTCAAAGCGATTTTGTCGAAAGTTACACGCCTTTGTTTGGGGTTGGCTTACAAGCAACTATAAAAAGAACTTACATTAGCGCAAACTATGGCTTTAACGGTCAACACTTTGTAGGTGTTGGCATTGGTCGAAACATTATAAGCAGATGACATACCACACAAACCCGATTACAAGAGAAGCAATCGACAAACTACTCCAAAAGAACGCTTCAAATCAAGCTAATTTAGGTACTGAGTCGACTGATTTAGAACGATTTGAGACAAAGATTAAGTGGGCGGAGTTACTTCGGGAAATTCGTTCGCTAGATGCTGAGTTTGCAGACATAGTTCAGGCACAATGAAGGAAGTTCGACCTCGAATAAAGGGGCAAATGCTGGATGCTTGGAATAACCTAACCCGAAAGGAGCGTAGGATTCTAGTAATAGGCGACTTGCACGAACCATTCTGTTTAGACGGCTACCTTGACTTCTGCAAAGAGACATACCGAAAGCACAATTGCAACCAAGTTATATTTATTGGCGACTGCATTGATTCGCATTACTCCAGTTTTCACGAAACCGACCCGGACGGTTTAGGCGGAGGGCAAGAACTTGAGTTAGCAATAAATAGATTGGCGAGATGGGTGGAGGCTTTCCCAGTTGCTGACGTAACTATAGGAAACCACGACCGTATAATCTCAAGAAAGGCTTTCTCAGGCGGTATTCCGAAGGCTTGGATTAAGTCCTTTAACGAAGTGCTTAACGCTCCAACTTGGCGATTTGTTGACCGAGTTGCTTACGATGGGGTTCAGTATGTTCACGGAGAAGCTGGTACGGCTCGGACTAAATGCCGCGCAGATATGCAAAGCACGGTTCAAGGACATCTTCACACGCAATGCTATTCAGAGTGGTACGTTGGTCAGAACTTTAAAGTCTTTGGCACTCAGGTCGGTTGTGGAATTGACTTCGATAAGTACGCTTTCGCTTACGCTAAACGAGGCAAGAAACCAGCGATAGGATGTGCCGTTGTAATAGGTGGAAAGACAGTTATAAACGAACTAATGGACTTATGATTATATTCTTACTAACCGTTTCCGTTTGTCTCCTTTTACTGGTTGTCGGGATGCTCTTATATATAGGTTATAAGGTTCGCCAATTTGAAGATACTCAAGACGTTATCTTTGATGCCGCAGTCAGCGCAGAGGAGCGTAACCGGGAGATAGAACTAAACCAAGAGGCAATTCTTAACGCCTATTCTCGACAGAATTAAGTTCAAAATAAAAATAATTTAAAAAAACTTTGCTTATTGTAGTGATTATTCAAAAGGTTATTTATATATTTGGGGTGTCATTAAAAAACAGACACGCCATGAATGCTTTTCTTATCACATCGCCAAAAGGAGTTTCAGAATGGAAATCTACATTTGTAGAAACTCAAGAAGAAATGAACAGACTTGAAAAAGTTGGTGTTGTTTCAAACGTCACAGTTCAACAGTTTGTGAACGGAGTTCTTGCAAAGTCTTTTACTTACAACTGGAACGGTGTACAATGGGAAAAGTAGACGAAAGAGGTCAGTTATACGAGGCTCACACTTTGCGAAGTGGTGAGGTCGTTTGGTTCTACTCTGACCAGCTCCACAAGGTTTTTCAATTAGCAGAGTTGTATAAAATAGACGTTTATACATTGAGCGGAATGATGGAGGCAAAAAAACTTCTAAAAAAAACGCATTGATATAGTGATTATTCAAAAGGTTATTTATATATTTGACGTGTCATTAAAAAACACAACAAAATGAAAAACGAAACGCTAACACTTGAAGACATCTTAAACAGCGAACTAATCACGGGAATGATTGAGCAAGAAGACAAAGACCTTGCCGAAGCTGGATGGACTTACAAAGAAGTAAAGAGCCTAGCCGACTCAATCGCTAAGAAATAAAACCAACGGGGCAACCATAAGAACGCCCCACAATAACAGAACAATGAACTACTTAACATTTCAAGAGCGACTTTCCGATTTGCAGATACCAGCATTCGTAAGAAGAACCGCCAACCGAGCCTTAGACTATTTGCAATCTTCCGAGAGTGTAACAATGCGAGTAGAGCCTTTTGCATTTTGGCAGATGGTAAGGTACTCAAGAGCGGAGCCTATCAAGTCCGGGCTTTATACTTTCATCCGTATTTATGACGACCAGCAGAACGCGGTTGATATTCAAACTTTAAATTCTTAACTTTAATTAATAATCATCAAAAAACAGAACGATGAACGAAACGCAGAAAGAGAGGCTTACGCTTCTCGCAAAAGAAAACGGTCTAAACAAAGACCACTTTTTTAAAAGTCCTCAAGGCTTTGTAATTATAACCCGACAAGGAATTGAGCGCATCCAAGCGCACAAGTGCATCCGAGTTAGCTACAATGTAGTCAGCTTATCGGACGACCTTAAACACGTAGTTATCAAAGCTACTGGCGAGATGTCTAACGGTAACGGTTTACCTATTCAAATGGAAACATTCGGAGAGTCTGCACCTGACAACACGCGGCAAAAGTACCCGGTTGCTATGGCAGAGAAACGAGCCTTATCAAGAGTAGTTTTAAAACTCTCAGGACTGTACGAAGTAGGCGTATTTGGAGAAGATGAATCGGACGACTTTAAAAGAGCAAAATAATGGACTGGATAAAAATAAAAGGGGGTAAAGCACCAACGCCATTTGATGAGGTATTGCTTTGTGTTGATGGATTTGACGTGCCAATACAAGGTTGTTATAACGATATAACCGAAACCTTTCATACAAGTTCAGAAGTTATTTGCGCGAACGGAGACAGACCGCGTGTAGGGCTAACAAATTATATACCTTACTACGTAACTCATTGGATGCCATTACCTAAACTACCAAAAAAACAATAAGATGCTGGAAGAACTATTCACAGAACAACGGACTGACGAATGGCACAAGCAACGAATGGGGAAGTTTACGGCTTCCCGATTTGGTGAACTTATGACCAATGCACGGAAGAAAGACGAAGTGCTAGGAGCAACCGCAGTAAGCTACATTTATGAGAAGGCGGCAGAACTCTTGACGGAAGAGCGCAAAGAAATCTTCGGAGCGGCTTTGGATTGGGGAACTGAAAACGAACCAATATGCAAGGCTTACTTCCAAGAGACTACTGGCTTAACGATTGAAGAGATGCCGTTCGTTCCGATTAACGAATACTCAGGCGCAAGTCCTGACGGAATGGTCAACGGAGAACTTATCGAAATCAAGTGCCCGTACAATACCAGCAACCACTTAAAGACTGCATTCGAGGGTTATATTGACCCTAAGTATATGTGGCAAATGCAAGGTCAAATGTTAGCAACTGGTGCGGTGGCTTGTAGGTTCGTTAGCTTCGACCCACGCATTAAAGACGAACGCTTTAAACTGATTGAGATTAGAGTAGAGCAAGACCTTGAAATGCAAGAGCAACTCCGGGAGAGATTGGAGTTTGCAAATGATTACCTTCGTAACTTAATAAACCCAAAATAAAATGGAAAACAAAGTAGTATTTATAGACGGTGTGAACGTCTTTACACCGAATGAGAAAGCACCCGACTTTGTGAAAGCGAGTCTTGTGATTAACCCGACTAAGCTAATCGCTTGGTTGAAGGAAAACGAACAGCATTTAACTGAAGGAAAAGAAGGTCTTGAACTTCGGACTCAGATAAAGGAAAGTAAGCAAGGGAAACTTTACGCTTCAGTCGATACCTTTAAGCCTAAACCACAAGCGGCTACCCTTGAAGCAACTGACGACCTTCCATTTTGAAGAAGAGTAGAAGTAAAATAGTCAAAGAGTTAGATGCCGCCTTCAGTCGATTCATTCGGTTGAGGGCGGTTAACCTTGACGGCTTTGTAGAGTGCTACACTTGCGGACGCAGCTATGAAGTAAAGAAGATTCAGAACGGTCATTTTATGAGCCGAGCAAGATACGCGACAAGGTGGCACGAAGATAACTGCCGACCACAATGCTACGGATGTAACGTAATGCAGCAAGGACGACAATACGACTTCGGCTTAAACCTTGACCGGGAACGTGAAGGACTGGCGGACGAGATGCACCAGCTTAGTTTAACCACCGTGAAGCTGGCCACTTGGGAACTGGAGGAGATGCTGAAGCACTACTGTGAGAAGGTTAAGGAACTAGAATAAAAAAATTTATTTTAATATAGTGAATATTCAAAAGATATATATATATTTGTTGAAACAAAAACAAAGAAACCATGACAACCTCAACAATCACAAAGACAATAAACAAGCTAAACGTATTAATTAATACTTCTGAATACAGTTTAGGATTCAATAGATTGAGTGTATTGCCTTCAAGAGTACGCAGAGCCTTAGATTTAGCTATCTATTTAAAAACAGAAAGCATAAACACTCATTCATTCAAAGTTGATTTTTTCCAAAAGATGAACGAACAAGAGTACATTAACTATTTAAAAACAGCTTAAACAATGAAAGCATTAACACACAAAGACTTTAGACGATTAGGCTTCGAGTTAGTTCAGGATGAAGCGTATAGACTTGGAAATATCAGAATAGACTGCTACGAAGGTAAAAATGGCATTGGTCAAGACTTCATCATAACGATAGACGATATTGTCTATTGCTGGGTCGAAACATTTGAAGAATTAGAAACAATAATCGAAAACAACTTAATAAAAGACTAACATGGAATTTGAATTTACAACAGAAATCGAAGAAGCAGACGTTACAATCAGATTTGATTACCAACCCGAAGAGTCAACGGTACTATATTACTCTGATGGCTCAGGTTATCCGGGTTGTGCAGCATCAGTTGATAACATCGAAGTATATTGGCATACTCAAAAATTCAACTCTACAATCTTAAAGCACGATGATGTAAAGATTGATGTTACTGATTTTCTTCGAGAATTAGGTCAAGACCTAGAAAAACTTTGCTTTAACTTTTTAGCTGACCAATAATGATTGTAAAATTAACCACCGAGCAGAGCGTTTACATTGAGATAGACGGCTACACTTACTACATCGACCACTCGTTAGACGAGCCGATTGTCGAACGCTGGACAGAAGAAACAGAACCAATAACCCTTTTACCTGAAGACAATGATTAAAATACCCAAAATCGAAGAGGTAACTCAAGAGGCTAACGCCAAGAAGATAACCGCTTACCGAATAGCTAAAGATACAAGGCTTTCAACGCAAACCGTTTACGCCTATTTCAAAGGCGAACGAGTAAGCGTGAGAACTCAAGAAGTAATAATCAACTACATTAACAAATACTAATGTTTTACAACACGAACGAAGAAAAAGGAACGACTCTCAAAGAGTCCCGGAAGAAATCCAAAACTCAAGACGAACTTGTACTGGAATACTTTAAGAACTACGATAACTTAGGCGCAACGCCTGAGCGAGTTTTAAGGCACTTTAAGATAATGGAAACACTATCGGAAAGCAAGTGGCACAACACGCCCATAACGTCCGTTAGAAGGTCATTCAGCAACCTTAAAAACAAAGGGTTGATTAAGAAAACAGAAGTATTAATTGAGGGCGACTTCGGTAAAAACATCCACGTATGGAAACTAGTCTAATGGTTCGGATAACACCCGAAATAAAACAAGAGTTAAACGAGATTCTCACGTTGGCTGGTGGTTACTTCAATTACAAAACCCAACACTTGATTGATTTATTAAACGGAGACCTTGCTTACGCTGATGTTCATCGTGAGACTCAGGAGATAATTCGCAGAGTTGTTCTTGCAACTGGACACAGTTACGATATAATCAAGTCAAAGACGAGAGAAAGGAGGATAGTTTGCGCTCGTCAGTTTGCTATTTGGAAGGTCTACACAGAACTATATTCGCACGGCTATACGCTACATATGATTGCGGACGTTTTCAACCGAGACCACGCTACAATTCTTTACTCGGTGAAAGTAGTGAAGGGAATGTTGAAATTTAACGACCCAATATTTGCTAAGATAAATTATAATTATAATCAAATTGAAGAAGATGAACGAGCAACATCTTAAAGCGTTAAAGTGTATGGTATTTGCCCAGTCTTTTGTAGAGGCGTTAGACGACTTCGGAGGGTCAAGCGCATTCAAGCACCAGTTAAAGAACAAAGGGAACTCATTCGCTAAAGAGGTGGACAAGTTTCTAAACAGTACCTATTCAAAAGGCAGCACCGACACGTCCATAGTTAACCTAATCGAAGGTTGTCAAGATGCTATCGACAAGCTGGTAGAGCAGAGCGTAACGGTAACCGAGTAATAAGATTGTGAGTAACAAAAATGTGAGTTGTAAACTGATTGGTTTACATAACACGCAATAAAGTAAACATAACGGTTGCTTTTTGTATAGAGTATTAAGCATTACAAGTGATTTAGTAGATACAAATAGTAATTAAACCAAAACAAAGATGAGTAAAAAAGAACAACATGATATATTCTTAAGTAGTTACTTTTTAGGTATGGGGTCTGGAATACTATTGGGTATAACAATAGGTTTTTATTTTATGTAAACCAAAACAAAGAAGATGAATAAAGAAGGAATTGAAAAACATAGGTGGGGTTATTACTCAAAGACAGAACCTAATAAACTTATAGCCACTTGTATTGCAAGTACGCTTTATGAAGCAGAATCTTATTTTGAAGATATAGGATTAGTTGTTGATTCTTATGTGGAAATTAAAATCATAAACCAAAACAAAGAAGATGAAACGATACCAAGTTAAAAGATGGGACAAGCGGAATACTCTTCGCTTTTGGAAGTATGCCACTCCAGCAATAACCTTAATTTGGTTATTTATTGTTGGTATTGTGGGAAGTATTTTGTAGATTTGTAATGTCTATGCACACGGGCGATTCTTAAAATCCTAACAAATGAAAAATAATCTTATAGGGGATAAAACCGACCACCGACTTGTTAGGTTCTGTGGGTTGGGGTGCGTCAACACCTCCCCTTTTTTCAAAATGTCAAGAACTAGAGAAGATATACTTGATGATATATTAAAAATCAAGTGGGAGATACACCCTTCTTTTGGACAGTCATATCTGACTTACGAGAACCAAGCTAAGTATGATGCGCTTATTTCAGAAGGTAGAACGTTACAAGTTTTTACTGACAATGAACACATTGTGTTAATGACAATATTTAATAGCGGTGTTCGTCATCTATCAGAACTTAAAGCACATCTAAGAAACCAACCCAGACGAGATGCTCAGGCGTTCATTGGTAAAAATAACATTAGAGTATGGCTATTTAAAAGAGACCGCTGGAGGTGTTTGTGTTGTGGCTCTAGTAAGCAACTAACTGTTGACCATATTGTGCCAGTAAATAAGGGTGGAAATAACACATTAAGCAATCTTCAAACACTATGTAGAAGCTGCAATTCAAGAAAGAGTGATTCATTTAAAGATTACAGAATATGAACGGCTACGAACTAAGTAGAAATTTTTGGAACTTTGCGTTTGATAATCCTGAAAAGGTTAGACCGTATCATATAGCTATTTACTTTTTTTCAATAGAGCATTGCAATAGGTTGGGATGGAAAAAGAAGTTTGGTTTTCCAACTAGTATGGTAATGGAAGCAACTGGCATTAAGTCATACAATAGCTACAAGAAATATTTTGACGATATAGTAGATTGGGGCTTTTTCGATGTGATAGAATACTCTAAAAATCAATACTCATCTAACATTATCGCTCTATCATTAAAGGAGAAAGCACTTGATAAAGCACTTGATAAAGCATTGATAAAGCACGGGACAAAGCAAAGTGAAAGCACTTGTAGTATAGATAAACAAGAAACAAGTAAACAAATAAACAAGGAACAAGCACCACCATCGCTTGAAGAAGTTATTTTGTACTTTGACGAAAACGGCTATACTAAGGAATCAGCTACTAAGATGTTTGAATACTATGAAGAAAGCAGAAAGCCACGCGGCAGAGTTTGGAAAGATGGAAGGGGCAACACCGTTAAGAACTGGAAACAAAAGGCTCGTAGCGTTTGGTTTAAAACTGATAACCTGAAGAGTAACCAAGAGTATGATTTTAAAAACTTTGACAACGTAATTTATCCGTAATGAAAGTATTGAATTTATATGCTTGTCTTGGAGGCAACCGATACAAGTGGGACGAAGTGGCTCAAGAAGCTGGAATCAAATTAGAAGTAACTGCCGTTGAGTTAGACCCTGAACTAGCTATAATGTACCAAGAGCGATTCCCTAACGACACGGTTATCGTTGCAGATGCACACCAGTATCTACTTGACCACTACAAAGAGTTTGATTTTATTTGGAGTTCACCGCCTTGTCCAAGCCATTCAAGGGCAAGATTTGCGGGTTATGGGGATGCATACCCAGTTTATCCCGATATGAAACTCTACCAAGAAATTATATTATTAGATAATTCTTTTAAAGGTAAATATGTAGTTGAAAATGTAATTCCATATTACGAGCCGTTAATACCAGCAAAGAAAAGAGGAAGGCATTTATATTGGACTAACTTTAATATACCCACTGTTTTAAGTGAAAGAAAATCGGTAGGGATGGAAAGCAAAGGGGAAATAAATCAATGGTGCGAGTTTCACGATTATGATTTTTGGAGTTACAAAGGAAAGCAGAGGACTGATAAAATCGCTCGCAACCTAGTAGACTACGAAGCTGGCAAAACAATACTTGAAACGGCTCTTGGTATTATACGCAAGAAAGACATAACCCAAACAGAACTATTCAAATGATACAAGACTATTTAAACCACCTGAACAACGGCTCAACAGTTTATAAGCTAAAGCCATACGGTGAAGAGAAATTTAACGGGGCAAGGTTAGCTTTTATTGAGTGCTGTAAGTCTATCGTTCCTAACTGGAGAGACGTAAGCCCAGCAACTACTGACCAGCTTGTAAGGTATTGCATTCAATCTGAAAAGTTCAAAGGCGACCTTTCCAAAGGCATTATCTTAATGGGAAACACGGGGGTAGGAAAGACAGTTTACTTGAAGGCACTTAGTTTGATGATGGGATATACTAACAAGTTTAAGTTTAACATTTTTACGGGCTTTGAAATGGAACGACTTTACCAACTGGACTCGAACCACTCAGACGTTTATCCGTTAGAGTCTGCACTTCAAAGTAAGATGTTTGGAATAGACGACTTAGGCGAAGAGCATTCTTCCATAAAGAGATACGGAACAGAAATAAACGTAGGTATTGATACGCTTACCCAACGCCACCAGCTATACACTAACAAAGGCTACCTAACGTTTGCCACGAGTAACCTTAACGCTGAGATGATGGCGAAGAAATACGGCAAGAGAATCGAAAGCCGAATGCACGAAATGTTTAATATTATTGGCGTAACTGGAAACGATTTAAGAAAAACGAAATGAAAGAGAATGAGATATACAAAGAGGTTAATTTGAGAATTAGAATAGCAATATCTAAGTTTGAAAATAACATGAACACCTCAGAACCTTGGACGCATAAGCACACAAACTCAGAGATTAGAAGAAGAAATTTAATCAAGGCTAGGGATACGCTTCTTAATGAGGGAATAATTAAAGACTAACTAAATGAAAACCTACGAAATCTTTACCGAGACATTTTCCAAACTAATCAAGGCAATGGATAAGGATTCAGCTAAGATTGCATTTGAGCAGATGTTTAAAGATGCTGAGATAATTCAAATTAAGGAATACGACTTTATGGGGCAACGTGACGACTAAATAAAAAATACTATCTTGGTCGCGTGAGAGACAAAGCGGTAATTGATTTAATCGGAGACGAAGAACTTCGGGAACTGGCTAATAAAATTTGCTCAGTCCCGGACGACCTTATCCAAGAAGTCGCACTTGTTCTAATGGAACTATCCGAAGAGAAGTGGCAACAAATAAATGAGGGCGGTTATCTTCGGTATTACGTTGTTCGGACGATGCTTAATATGGCTACCAGTCCACGTTCCAGCTTCTCCAAACTTTACAACCTACACAACTACGAGCAAATAGATTACGACCGAGAAGATTACGACCAAGAAAAAGAGGACGACATCCAAATGCTGGAGATGCTTATGGAAGAGTTGTATTGGTATGACCGTAAGATTTTAGAAATGTGGCTGGACGAAGGTTCTTACAGAAAGGTTTCGGCAAAGGTCGGCATACCTTTTAAGTCGATAGGTAACTCAGTCAAAAGAGCATTAGAAACACTTAAGCAAAATTACTATGGAATACATTTGGAACGCCTTGTCCGGGGCAACATTGGCTTACATTTGGATAGAGGTTATCGGAGTAGACATTCTAATCAAGAAGTGGATAAACATTCACGAACTCACTAGGATTAAACCGTTTGACTGTCGGTTATGTTTGTCGTTTTGGTTTGGCGTGATGTTTGGAGCAGTTGACCCGTTAACGGCTTTGCAGACTGGACTTATTGCGGTATTGGTTGAGCGGTTAATGTATCGGCTTGAGATATGAGTAGCAAGATAGTTAAGTTAAACGGACACAAGCTAAAAGCTGAGAAGGTAGCTAAGAAGATTGACTCAATAGTGAGGTCTATTGAACGACTTGAAAAAATAAAGAGATGCTCATAACATTGATACTTTTAATCGTGATTGCTTACCCAGTTATTCGGTACGTTAAAGAAAGAAGATAATGCACAAAAAAGACGTTTTGCTATTTATTAAACAGAGGATAGAGGCACTCAGTAAAATGAAGGCTTCTCAATTCGCTGGAAGAATAACACGAGAAGAGCAGAAACTGTATCAAGAGGCTTGGTCTTACATCGACCCAAAGGCTAAGGTTTGCTTTAGTTGCGGAAGGAGTCCGCAGATTATGAGCGTTGCACTTCTGAACTATTACGAAGCTAACAAACCAAAGAGAAGAAAGAAGAAATGAAACAGAACGAGCAGCACGAGAACTACGGGCTTTATATAACCCAAAACACTTACACGATGGACTTTTATTGTTTCAGTAGAGACGTAGCAGATTTGTACTGGAGCGGAGAGCCTTGCAAGAAAGCATCGGGCAAGACATCACAAGAAGCACTAAGCAATTATAAGAATGGAGTTTATAGCAATAAGTAAAGTTATACCCAACTCGGACAACCCGAGATACATTAAAGAGGAGAAGTTCAAGAAGCTAGTTCAAAGCCTGAAGGACTTCCCCGAGATGGCTAACGCTCGTCCTATTGTAGTCAATCAAGAGATGGTTGCGCTCGGTGGCAATATGAGGCTCAAGGCAATGCAAGAAGCGGGATGGACTGAAGTGCCCGTTAAGGTTGTGGACTGGTCAGAAGAGAAGCAAAGGGAGTTTATCATAAAAGATAACGTAGGCTTCGGAGACTGGGATTGGGACGAACTCGCGAACACTTGGGATGCTGAAGAGTTAAACGATTGGGGGTTAGATGTGCCTAACCTTGACGAGTTAGATAACTTAGAAGATGGAGAAGAAATGGAACTTCCTCAAAGCGTTCAGCTTGAGCCGCCAATGGAATATATTATGGTTATGGCAGAACCTAACTCGGTAGAATGGGAGGAGCTAAAAGAAACCTTAAAACTAAGAATGGTAAGAAGGGGAGGATATAAAAAGGGTTCGGCATTTGATGCAATAGCATTAGAAAGAGTTTTAAAGTGGAATGACTTAAAAGAAAGACTAAATGCTGATAGCAGTACCAAGTAAGGGAAGGGCTGGATTAACCACAACTGACAAGATTCTTCCGAATACTTGCACGTTTTTCATTCCCGAAAGCGAGTACCATCAATACAAGGGGCTTGTTAAAAACATAGTTTGCGTACCAAAAGAGATTAGAGGAATAACACCTACAAGGAACTGGATTCTAAAAAACACAGATGAGAAATGGGTGGTAATGCTTGATGACGATGCCAAATCAACTGGATATGTTAAAATGCACGAGCGTAATGCTCAAAACATCAAAATTAAAGACGAAGGATTTTGGAATGAGGAGTTTTTAAAATACTTTGACATTACCGAGCAATTGAAATACAAGATATGGGGGGCAAAGACAGAGGATGCCCCTCGTTCGGTATATCCATACAAACCAATACTTCTAAAAACATACGTCACAGCATCTTTAATGGGAATTGTAAATGATGGAGAGTATTATTTTAATGAGGAATTTCCAGTAAAGGAAGACTACGAGATTTGTCTAAGACACATAAAAGACAAAGGTGGTATTCTTGGCATTCGTTATTTACATTGGGAGAATGACCACTGGACAAAAGATGGAGGATGCAAAGATTACAGAACCGTTGAAATGGAAAGGGAAGCAATAAAGAAGCTAATTAAACTTTATCCGGGCACGGTTCGTTCAGCCAAAAGAAAAGCAAACGAGTTTACTATTCAGCTAAACCTTTAACAGAGAATAAACAATGAACGAAGGCGGAACACCTGACAACCTTAAACCCTTCAAGAAAGGCGAAAGCGGCAACCCTAGCGGCAGACCGAAGAAGATTGAGACGGTTCTAAAGGAACACTTCTTAGAAGAACATAACCTTAAACTATCCAAGTCTCAGACTCAGGACATCATAAAGAATATTTTAGGCAAAACACGCAGTGAACTGATTGAATTGTCTAAAAATGACGAGCTGCCTTTTTGGATTGCGCTAATTGCGAACAAGGCACAACGAGACTTCACGAAGGGTTCGATTCATATACTCGATGTTTTGTTTGACCGGGTTTACGGTAAGCCAAAAGAGGAGGTTGAGCAGACCGTGAACGGTGGGAAGCCTGAGAAGATAGAAGTAGTAATCCGCAGACCGAATGAAAATTGAGGGAACTGGCGTATTTGATGACCTCTGGAAAGCACTTAATGATAAATCCATTCGGGGAATTGTGTTGGAGGGTGGAAGCCGCTCCAGTAAAACGTGGTCTATCTGCCAAGCACTCCTCTTACTTGGTACGCAAGAGCCGAAGAGGTTCGCTATTGCAAGGTGGAGACGGACGTGGATTAAACCGACAGTCCTTGACACGTTTAAGAAGGTCTTTGCAAGTGTTGAAAGCTGGAACGAGGACTCGTTTAACAAGAGCGAATTAACATACCAGCATTACGGTTCTTCCTTTGAGTTCTACGGCTTAGATTCACCGCAGAAGCTACACGGTATCGAGACGGACTTCTTTTGGCTTAATGAAGCAATCGAAACAAGCAAGGACGACTTCGACCAATTGGAGCAAAGGTGCAAGGGCAAGTGGATTCTAGACTACAACCCGTCAACGGACGAGCATTGGATTTATGATAATGTTCTGAAACGGGATGACGTGGTTTTGATTCATTCCACGATGTTGGACAATACCTTCCTTGACCAGCATATAAGAGACAAGATAAACAGTTACCAGCCAACGCCTGAGAACATATCAAGAGGAACGGCAGACGAATACAAGTGGAAGGTCTACGGATTAGGAGAAAGGTCAAGAAGAGAAGGCGCCATCTACGAGAACTGGACAGAGACTAAAGACTTCCCAACGGGTTACAAGTGGAAGGCTTACGGACTCGATTTTGGATTCACTAACGACCCGACTGCACTCGTTGAGGTTGTATACCAAGAAGGCAAACTTTGGGTTCGGGAGTTACTTTACGAAACGGGGCTAACGAATGCAGACATAGCGAGAAGGTGCGGACTGCAAAGGTCGGACGAGATTATAGCGGATAGCGCAGAGCCAAAGAGCATTGAGGAGATAAGACGGTCCGGGTTTAGAATTAGACCAGTAACCAAAGGAGCGGATTCGATTCGGTCAGGCATTGACAAGCTGAAGTCGGTTCAGATAATGGTACACCAAGACTCAGTAAATGTTATCCGCGAACTAAGGAACTACGCTTGGAAGAGGGACTACAAAACCAACCAAGTAACCAACCAAGCGGAGGACGATAACAACCACGCACTCGATGCCTTGCGCTACGTGGCTATGGAGAAACTAAAAACTAACTCAGGGAAATATTTAATAAGATGAAATTTTTAAGAAAAACAAAATACTACGAAGGAATTGTTTACGAATGGAATCTGCCAAGTGGTTTCACTTGCCCGTTTGCGCTTGAATGTTTAGTCAAGGTTGATAGGCATACGGGAAAGTTTGATAACAAGAGCAAAGCGTACCGATGCTATTCCGCGATGCAAGAACGTTTCCCCGCTGTAAGAAACTATAGGTGGAGTAACTTTGATTATGTTCGAGACGGTGGTGTTCCATTACTACCGAAGAAAGCGGAGTCTATAAGAATACATATGAGCGGAGACTTTTATTCTCAGAAGTATTTCGATATGTGGTTAAAGATATGCAAGGACAACCCAACTGTTGAATTTTGGGCTTACACTAAAAGCCTAAACTATTGGGTAAACCGATTGAATGAAATACCCTACAATCTTATTTTAACGGCAAGTATGGGCGGGAAACACGACCGTCTAATTGAATTGCACGGATTAAAGAATGTTGAAATAATTAAGAAAAAAGAACAAGCAAAAGGCAGACCTATTGATACTTGCGATGACCAAGCTAGAAAGCCAAAAGTAAACTTCTGCTTATTAGACAACTTTGCTTAGACACAAAATAACCAATTCGCTATTTATAAGAAGATGAAGATTGAATTACCTAACAGTTGGGAAGGCGTAACGATTGAGCAGTTCCAAGCCTTGCAGAAGATACTCGCGGAAAAAGGGGACGAGTACGCAACGAATGTAGCTATCATTTCTATAATGTCAGGCGTTCCAGTCGATGAGATTGAAACATACGCTCTAAAGACTTACGCTAAGTGTATGCGGACACTATCCTTTCTATCTGAGCAACTGCTAGGACAAGTACAGAAGGTCGTAGAATTTGGAGGGCTTAGATACGATGTTATTACGGACGTTTATAAGTTGAACGGAGGGCAGTACATCACGCTTATGCACCTAATGAAAGACCCGGACAAGGTTATCGACCACCTTAACGAGATTATGGCGGTGTTCTTAGTGCCTAAAAAGAAGACTTGGTACGGTTGGAAGAAACAACCTTACGATTCAGAGAAGCACAAGGAGGTAGCGGAGGCAATGCTTCAAGCACCTATGACAATCGTACAACCTTTGTCGGCTTTTTTTTTGAGCAGTTATCTCAAGTACGCAGAACATATACTGGAATCTTCGGTGCGGAAAGCGGAGAAGATAAAGAAACAAGCGGAACGAAAGTTGAAACGTTTGAAACAAAATACGGATGGCTAAACGTGGTTAACAACTTGTCAAATAACGATGCGACTAAGTGGGGTTATTTCTTCGCACTTCCTTTACGGGAGTTCTTAAACCTTATCTCATTCCAAAAGGCTAAGCAATCTCACGAATACCACCAACAGAAACAAAATGGCATTCGATAAACTGATAGATGCGCTAAACGACTTCCGGGAGGAGTACACGAAAGCGTTAACAACATCTTTGCAAGGTGGTTCTACTTTAGGTAGTGGAGAAGGTCAGGGCTATGTAGCTTCAGGTAAATTAGGAACGTCTATAAAATTACCAGCGCAACCAAAGGTTAAGCTATTCGGTAAGATTTACAGTATGAAGATAACGATGCTTGACTACGGCATAACGCTTGACGAAGGTCGGGGTGCTGGAGAAGATGCGCCTTCAGTTGGAGACATTAAAAAGTGGTTGACTTACCCTAACGTACTGGCAAGACTTGGAGGAGACGACAAGCAATGGACTGACAAAAAAAGAACTAGCTGGGCGGAGTGGATTGTTTACAAGAAACTCAACTATCCAACAAAGGGCAAGAACTGGATAAAACCAGCTTTTGACAAGGTAACGCCTAAGATTGCTGGAGTGGTCGAAGCGGCAATTGCTGAAGACATAGAACTAACATTTGCAGAAATCAAAAGAATAATAGAAGGATAATGGCTATTTATTTAACGCAAGAGCCTGAGCAATACGGGTTAGCTTTTAACGATAACGCTTACGTTATTAAGACTACAAACTTAACTCCGACAGTACGGTTCAAGATTGACATTCTGCCCGAAACTTACCCATCAGAGCCGAAGATTGGAACGGTTAGAGTTTACCCAGTTCAAGGCGAAAGCGGTTCACTTCTTCCAACCTTTGCGGTTAGTGCTTTCTTCGACCCATCGAGATTTTTGCAGTCGTATCTTGAGGGGGTTGTGGACATAGGCGCAACAAGTACGGAAGGATTCTTTTACGATAACACAAACCACAAGGAATACTACCTTAAAATAACTGAGGAGGACAAAGATGCACAAGGGGTTTACCACGAGAACGAGTCTATCTTTACTGATATTAAAAGCGTTTGGAATGGAGTTAGAAACGAGATAGATTGGCTGGACTTTGATTATACTGATTACCAAATAGACGGCTTCTCAACTGCTCATAAGTTCCTAACTGATTCACCGAGAACGATTAAGATAGATTCGTCTCAGCACTACGCTCTTTCGTTTATATTGACAGAAAGGTTCAGCGCAAACAGTTACGCAATAAAAGCCTATTCGGGTTACAACGCTTCAGGTTCTCTTTTAAACTCAGCTTTAGTAACTAACGACCTATCAACAGACCCGACTTGGGACAAGAGGTACTTCCGTATTCCAGTCGGAACGCTTGACATTGTAACGCTTGACGCGGCTAATATGTTACCACTTGCCCCGACCGTATCGATAACACCTTCGACTATTCTAGTAGGTGCTTCTAGTTACACTATCCAATTGAGAGATAACACCAATGCGTTAACGAGCGAGAAGTTCACATTTAACATAGAACAAGAATGCTCAAAGTACGCTCCAGTCCGGGTAGCTTGGCTCAACCGTTTAGGCGGCTTTGATTCGCACAACTTTAATATGAAGTCGATTGAGAAGATAGACGTAAAAAAGGACAATTACGACCAGCAAACAAACACGCTTGGAATCAATTCTTACGACTATCAAAAGAAGTCAAGGGGAACGACTACTTACAACGTGGAACTAATGGAGAAGGTTACAATCAACTCTAACTACCTAACCGAAGAGGAAAGCGAATGGATGGAAGACCTAGTTACTTCGCCAAATATCTACATTGAAAACGATAGCAACGAGTTCATAGCGGCTAATCTAAACCAACGGAACATCGTTAAAAAGACAAGCCTAAACGATAAGCTAATGCAGTACACTTTTGAATTAAGCTATTCAATTAAAAATAGGAGACAACGTGGTTGAGGTTAGGATTGAGGGCAAAAGGTTAGACGTATTTGAGGGGTTCGACTTCTCATTTAATTATGGAGTCGCTGACATTCGCAACCCGGAGAAGAGAAGCACGGAATATTCCAAGACGATAAAGTGCCCAGCAACAAAGTCTAACGATGCGCTCTTCGGACACATCTATGATTTTAATATAAGCAACCCATACGATGCTAACACTTCTAATATCGATGTTAATTTTAACCCGAATAAGAAAGCGGAGGCGAGAGTAATAGCGGACGGGGTGGAGGTTATGGCTGGAGTTGTTCAGCTTCGTAAGATAGTCCAAAACGGACACTCATACACTTACGAGGTGGTGTTTATCGGTAAGTTGCTGAACATCTTCTCGGTACTTGGAGACAAGAAGCTAAACGATGTAGACGAGAATGCACTTCCGTTAATAGACTTCAGCGACCTGAACCACGAATACAATTATCAGAATATTGTAGACTCTTGGAACTTCAACGAGGACTACGTTTACCCAATGGTTGACACGGCTACAAACTTTGAATACTTCTCAGATGGCGGCAGAGTTTACCGGGTGGAGGACTTTAGACCTTTCTTTAAACTAAAAAATATAATCGATAGAATCTTTGCATTCGCTGGGTTTACTTACACAAGTAGCTTCTTGAGCGGTTCGGTGTTTAGTCGGTTAATTACGGGCGACATAAAAGAAAGCACCTTATCGGATGCTCAGGTTGACCTTAGAAAAGCAATGGTCAATATAGGCGGTTCTTACGATTTGCTTTCAGCTTCAGAGTCTACGCTTGGAAGTGGTGGTTGGACACATCGTTTTGATTATGGCTCAATTGTTTATGATGCTGGAAACAACTTTATACCAGCAAACGAAATTTACTTGAGTGGTTACCAAACAATTGCAACAGTCTCAAGCGTTGTAGATTATGTCGTAACAAGAACAAAGAGGACTTTTTATAGCATAACGGGAATCGAGAGCCAACGGAGATTTTGGAAATACGATATTCTCTTTACTGGGCTCTGTAATGTGTACGAAAGAATCAACGGAGTGTGGACTTTAAGTTCATCTAACGAATCAACAAGCCAAACTCTATACGACCTTACTGGAGATATTGAACAAGCGATTAGCAACATCACTCTTTCAGGAATAATCCTTAACGCAACAACTGACGAGGACTACAGAGACTTGGCTGGGGTTTGGTTTATGGGGTTCGATTTAATGTATGGAAATATACAAGCACCTACATTCAATCATAACATTCGGATGTTCAGCGACCAAAACGGATACGAAACTTTGTCAGAATTTGACTTTGTGTTATATCCTAATATGCCGCTCGGTCAAAGTATTAACCAGTCGTCAACTTCAAGCGTAGAAAGCGTTCAAGTTTACAACTCAAACTATTTATTTACCGAGTTAGTTATACCTAGAGAATTATCTCCGAGTTTATATTCTTATTGGAATGAAATATTATTCGAAAACATTCTTGACGAGTATTCAATAACTCCTTCGGGCTTCTTTAAAATAGACGTTGAAAATAACGCGCTTTTGGAGCAGATGGAATTAGATTTCAATTCAATTATTCCAACCGTTGGAATGAGCGAATTACTAACTTCTGTCTTTAAGATGTTTAACCTTTACGTTGAGGTAGACCCGAATAACGAGAACAATCTTCTTATTGAAACAAGAGACGACTTTTACGCGGCTGGAGGAGTAAAGGATTGGACTTATAAACTTGCAAGAGATAGAGACATATCACTCGAACCTTTAGGCGTTCTAACCGATAGGGAATATATCTACACCTACTCGGAAGATGGCGACTATCTTAACGAGCGATACCAAAAGAATAGAGGACACGTTTACGGAAGGGCAAGGGTTGAGGTAGATAACGATTTTGTTCAGAGTTCAAAAGAGGTTGAGGTTGTATTCTCGGCAACTCCTCTAGCAAATGACAACCCAAGCAATAGAATAATTCCGCAGATTTACGACTCCGACACGGAAGAGGGGTACAAGCCAACTGAGGCAAATATTCGAGTGCTTTACTACGGTGGTCTTTTGCCGAGCAATCCTTCTTGGGACTTCATAGGGCTTCAACCAGCACCACTAAACCAACCGAGTAATGCTATTTGGATTGCGCAAAACAATTATCCTTACGCTGGACATTGGGACAACCCAATAACGCCAACCTTAGATATAAACTTCGGGCTACCTTATGAACTCTATTATCAAGCTAACGGATTCACGGGAACGCTTCAGGTAACGAACGCTGGGCTCTTTAATGTTTACCACCGTAATTACATCAACGAGGTAACGGACAAAGACAGTAAGGTAATGACTGCGCTCTTTTACCTTGAGCCGACCGATATTAACACGCTTGACTTCCGCGACCAAATAGTAATAGACAACGCTTACTGGAGGCTTAATAAGGTTATGAATTACAACCCGTTCAAAGAAGGACTAACTAAGGTCGAGTTGATTAAAGTAAAGGACGTTGTAACATTTAATCATAAAAACAAAGACTTGAACTCAGGCGGATTCTTAGGCAAAGAAAGAATGCCGAATCCATCAACTGAGATAAAGACCAACGGCAACAGATACCCAGCATTTCAAGGCAAGGTAAGCGGACGAGAGAATAGCGTAGGACATAGCGTAACGGCATTTAAAATAGTCGGAAGCAATAACACCATCTCAGAAGGCTCAAAGAACATTACAATCTTCGGAGACAATAACGAAGTAGCTGGAGGACTTCACAACGTCCAGTTAATTAACTCTAACGGCTTACGAATAACTGACTCAAACGTAACCTTTGTAAACGGTAAGGAGCAAGAGAACCGAGATGTTTTAGATGGCGGAGAGAACACGGTAAGAGCGTTAAACGGAGGTACAAACATCTTCACGGTTGACGGTGGAGAGGACATAGTTCAGACACAATTTAGCGATAGTGCTATTTATACAATAGAAGGCGGAATAGATTAATGGCAACACAAGACTCACGAATAAAATTAAAGCGGTCAACGGTAAATTCTACCGTTCCAACCGTACCAAGTTCTAATGACCACACCGATGGCACTTGGATAGCTACGGACATTTACAAAGGAGAACTCTTTTACAACCAAGCGGACGGGGTTCTGTGGACACGAGGAGACTCAGGCATCGAATGCATTCAAGGTACTGCAAAACTGACCATTGCAACGGCAGACGTTCTACACTTAAACACTACACCGATTGAGATAGTTGCCGCTCCGGGGGCTGGTTATGCAATTGAGGTAATAAGCGCATCAATGAAGATGGTTTACAATTCGGCTACTTACGCGACTAATACAAGCCTTGAGTTAATAACTGCTGGAGCAACCAACTCACAAGCATCAACGGTTATAAAAAACTCAGCATCAACAATAAGACGTTTTGCGGATGCCACTACTTTAGCTTCTGCAACGGCAACTCAGTTAGTTGAAAATGCCGCACTAAATGTAACCGTAGCAAGTGGCGACCCAACGGCTGGAGATAGCGACATAACTGTTTACGTTACTTACCGAATTATAACGCTATAAGATGGCTACAAAAGTTGCGATAGAAGTAGATGTTAAAGTAGGAGATGCTGGCGAGAACCTGAGCAATGTAAAGAACGAACTCAAAGGCGTTGAGAAACAAGCAAAGAAGTCTACCGACCAAATGAAAACTGGATTCGGGGCGGCAAGCAAACAAGCAGCAACATTACCCGGCCCGATAGGGATGGCGGCTTCTTCAATGAATATGTTAAGGGCATCAACATTGAAATTTGTAACCGCTTTAAAAAGCGTCAAGGTAGCAATTGCCGCGACTGGAATAGGTTTGCTATTGATTGCGGTAACTTCGTTGTTTCAATTCTTTAATAAAACAGAACGAGGAGCGCAAGCGTTAAGAATAGCTTCAGCGGCACTTGGTGCTACAATGGACACTCTTATTGATGTGGTCATAAAAGTAGGAGAAACAATATTTAGGGCTTTTACAGAACCTCAAAAAGTATTTAAAGAGTTTTCTGCTTCAATCAAAACGTATGTAGTTGACCAAATAACTAACATCTTTGACGGTCTTGGCTTGTTAGGTAGTGCAATTCAGAAAGTGTTTAGCCGTGACTTTGCTGGTGCGTTAAAAGACGCGGAAAAAGGCACGAAGAAGTTAGGCGAAGGACTTTTAAAACTTAACCCG
>Ga0208897_1000242_pt1 | contig 26533 bp, 32 predicted proteins | sample ColrivemetaGS697_FD_187594 | JGI IMG/M metagenome (GOLD analysis project Ga0208897, IMG submission 187594) | Estuarine microbial communities from the Columbia River estuary, USA - metaG S.697 (SPAdes) (version 2) | ecosystem: Environmental > Aquatic > Marine > Intertidal zone > Estuary | place...
AACAACAATGCTGTTGGTTATGCAACAACTGAAGGTTTGGTGCGTGGACTCAATACAAGTGGTTATACTGAAGGTGCAGTGTTATGGTTGGATGGTGCAGGTGTGTTTACACAAACCAAACCACTAACACCACTACACTTGGTACAAGTTGGTTATGTTGTCCGCAGTCATCCTACTCAAGGCAGTATTTTTGTTTGCATTAAAAATGGCTGGGAACTAGATGAACTTCATGATGTGCTAATCACTGGCATAACTGATGGACAAGGCCTAGTTTGGGATGCCGGTAATGGTTATTGGAAAAATGAAACTATCAGTGTTGACCTAACTGGGTATGCAACTGAAGCATATGTGGATGCTGCAATTCCTACAAATGTAAGTGCATTCACTAACGATGCTGGTTATGCAACTGAAGAATATGTTAACAGTCAGTTAAGTGGAATTAGTGTTCCAGCCACTACAGATGATCTATTAGAGGGTAGTTTAAACCTTTACTATAGTGATACATTAGTTAATAATTACCTAACTGCAAACAACTATGCAACCACTGACGATATCCCAACTGATGTAAGTGCATTTAACAATGATGCGGGTTATATTACGGATCCAGGCAATACTTTCACTACTGATGGACAATTTACATTTGTAACTGATTATGGTATTCCAGCATGGGAACCATATAATGGTGAATTTAAAATTGCCAACTACACTGATCCAGATAACAATCTTTTAAACACCGTTCGTTTACTAACCAGCAACGGCAATGGTTTTGCACAGTACGATGTAGTCGATACTGGTGGTGGTGATGATGGAAGTCACCGGGTTGAATTAAGACTAACTGGCAATGAAAGTGCTATTTTAACTGATAATGCATTGAATATTGGTTCAGATCAATTAACACTCAACAGTGCTAATAATCTAAACATATCAGGTGGTAGTATTGAATTAAATTCTGTCAACCCATTACACTTAAACAGTAATACTGCATTAAATCTTAATGCTACTGAGCATAATTTTGTTAATGATGGTACTGTTTATATTAACGCTCTAGACAGCACCAGTTCATATGTTGGAATACAATACAACAGCACACAAACTGTCTATAATAGTATAACAGACAGCACTGAAGAACTAAACATTCCATTCAGAATTATCCGCAAGCATACTGATGCCATCGATTATGCTGATGATACACAGATCCTAATTCAGTTTGGTGCAGGTGAAGGTGGTAACTTCTACCAATTGGGACAACTTGGTGGGCGTTTTGACCGCATTGATGGTCATGAAACAAAACTACAAACCATGAATCCAGCAGACAACAGTTTGTTAAACAACTGGACTGTTCATGAGCATTACCTATATGGTGGTAAACCAATCCGTCAAACATACTATAACAACGCTGGCCGTGATGGTCTAGCATTGGTGCAAGATGGTATGCTTATCTGGAACACTGAAGGTAATGAACTGCAAGTATACCATGACAGCACTTGGAATAGTGTTGGCGGCGGTGGCGGAGCCAGTGCGCTAGATGATTTAACTGATGTAACCATCTCTGCGGTTAGTGATGGTGATATCCTACGCTATAATGGTATTGCAATGGAGTGGCAGAATACTAACCTAGGCCTAAGTTTAACACCACTAATAAGTATTGAAAGTTCATTTGTTGGTGCCACAAATATCTGCACTATTACTAACTATGGTGATTATGAAGATCCAAATATTTGGGCACAGGTTAAAGATAGCGGTGGAACAGTAGTAATAACAAACAGCCAGATCACTGACAAATATGATGGCACATTTTCATTCACTACGCCATCTATAGACACTGGTTATGTTCTAGAAGTTAAAGTGCAGGATTTCGGTGATTTAGCGAGTGATACTGCCACCGCAACTTTTGATTCTCTAGCGATTCCGGCAGCAAGATATTATCGCATTAAATTTATAAATGCCACAAGTTATAACATGATCGACCGTGTGCAATTATTTACAGGACCTGCGCAGTCTGGAACATTGTATCCAACCACAGGGATGACATCAAATACTGCACCAGCACCATATGTAGCAAGTGCTGAATATGTGGCTTCTGTGTCATATGACGCATATGAAGCATTTGATAATATCGTAGGTGGTACCGGTAGAAGTTGGTGGAATCTTGGTTCATCTAATTATGCAGGTAGTTGGGTTCAAATAGATCTAGGATCAAGCATACAAATTGCAAGTTTTATATTAAATCCAATAACCAATCCAAGTTATATTAACTGTGATGGATGGTTAATATACACTAGTAATACAGGAGCATTTGCTGGCGAAGAAGTATTAAGAGCCACTATTGACAGAATACCAGGCATATATGAGTATACAGTAGGATAAAGATCATGACATTACAAGAACATTGTGAAAATGCGATATTAGAATACGCACCATACTATAGACAAAACAATGCTGCATTATTCGGTGAATATACCGATTATATTGCCGCAGTGATTGAATTGCACCGTGGCCATTATAGATCTATAGTGGCTGCTGGTGGTACTGAATGGACTGAACTTCCAGCAGATCTGATTCAGTGGATGAACGAGAACAAGCCATACTAATGGCTTGTTCTATAATAAAAGGAGAATAACCCCATGTTAATTAATATCAATGGCGTAGCCACAAACACAACTACAGGTGCAAGAGATGTGCAAACTGTAACACGCATACAGGATCTGAGTGATGTCAGTATCCCAACTACACCTAGTGAAGGACAACTGCTGATCTGGAATGGCAGTGTCTTTAACTGGCAAAACAGTGATACAGTTAATGCTGACTTCACTGTCACTGGCAACTTAATACCATATACCCTGAGAGCAAATGCAGATACAAATAATGCTTTTACATTCCGTACCACTTGGGAAAATTATGGCGTTACTGATTATGATTTGAGTACAACTCTAATAACATTCAAAGATTTAAGTTCAAATCGTTTGGGTGTAAACCAATGGCGCACTGAAAATGAAAAACAATGGTATCTATACGAAGCAATTGACACTGGTGGTGGTGATGATGGAAGTCATATTAGTAAACTAACACTTCAGGGCAATGGTGGTGCAGAGATAACTTCAAGCAGTGGTTTGTTAACTGTTAATCCTGCGGTATTGTTGGCAAATGCTAGCACAGGTAATGCCCTAAAGTTCAGCCACATGTGGGAAAACTACGGCACTACTGATTATGATGTGACCACACGCTTTGTGCAATATGCAGACCCAGGCAACAGCCATATTGTAGTGCAAAGATGGCAAACACCACAATCTAATACTTTCATAACAGTCAATGTTGGTGATACTGGTGGCGGCGATAATGGTACTCACCTCACAGAATTTAACATGCAAGGTGATGAAAGTGCTATTAAAATTACTGATATTGGCAATAACTATGCACCACTAAGAATTGATGCCAGTGAATTGCATATTAAGAGTTGGGGCGGTATTAGTGAAATACAAAGTGAAGGAAACCTTAGCTTTAGCACACTCAGTGGTGGTTCACTGCGCTTTAACCATGAATCAAGTGGTAGTTATATCCAATTAACTGACAATATTGAAATTAACAACAGTAATGGACACAGCATAGTACTGTCAAACCAGCCTAAAATGTTAACACGGTCGGGTCACTTAAACAGTGGAAGTGAAATATCACTATACCGCTGGAACAACAGTGGCAGTAGTGCATTGGAATCAGGTAGTCAACTTGCACTTAACTTTAACATGTTAAGTGAAGATCAGACCACTGAAGCTTATGTTGGACAATTCCAAGTTATCTATGATTCACCCTCTGGCGGCAACATATTCAATATTGCTGTTAATGATACACTAAACAACCAAGCGAACGCAGTAGAAGTCCGTGAAACACACACTAAATCACAGCAGCCCATTGCATTTCCACAATTTAACCAAACTGATATTAATGCTATGAGTCCAGCTAATGGTTGGGTTGTATACAATACTACTACAGATAAACTACAAGTCTATGCAGGCGGAACCTGGGTAGATCTACATTAAAAACGGAGGCTATACTCATGAGCAATAATGAGGATGATAACTCAATACCAGAGGAAAAAGGTAAATCAGGAAGACCAGAACGGGTATTCACTGAAGAAGAAAAAGAACAGATCCGGCGACTGAGTGAAATATTTGCCAGCCAAGCGGATATTGCATTTGTGATGGGCGTTAATAGAAGCACACTTCAAAAACACCCAGAACTTATGGAAGAAGGCAAAGCACGGGGTAGAGTAAAACTACGCCGTGCGCAATACGAGAAAGCACTGGAAGGTAATCCTACTATGCTTATTTGGTTGGGGAAGCAGATGCTTGGTCAATCTGATAATCCTAATGATGGTGACGAAAATCTAGTGTTGCCATGGGAAAGTAAATAAACGAACACGAGGAAATAAAATATGCCGGGACTGGATTTAACAAGTATAATTGTTACGGGATTAACACTACTGGGCGGCCAAGGCGCTTGGAATTATTACCAGCGCAGGCTGGAATTCCGCATTGCAAATGAAAGAAAAGATAAAGATGATAAAAATCTATATCGTGATGATTTGCGTGAACGAGTTGCGATACTAGAAGATAGACTGGAAAATGAACGCCGTCAAAACGACGATCTTCATTTACAAATTGCAGAATTAAAAAGCAAAATGATGGAATACATTGTTCGTTTAGAATACCTGGAAAAAGAAAACCTACGCCTACGCACCAAAGCAGGTGAACTTTAAGGAACAAGTTATGATTTATAGATATGAAATAGCGGGTAAGATTATCCGTGTTAAAGGCGAAAGCCAAAGTGCCGCTGATGCTTATATTAAATTAGTATATGGCTGGCCAGCTGAGGAATTGGAAGATGAACTACACGAAGAAGCGCAAGCCAAAGAAATAATCAGTGATGGTAGTGAGGCGGAATCTGATCCACATCAGAACGATGGCCCGACAGGGGCAGGTGAATAGAGAATATATCAGTATATGGCGTTAACAACCCCCCAACAGACTATATTTGATGATCCTGCACGATTTAGAGTTGTAGCGGCAGGTCGCCGTTTCGGTAAAACCTATCTGAGTATGTATGAGATTGCTCGTATTGCACGATTTCCAAACAAAAGGATATTCTATGTGGCGCCAACTTATCGCATGGGCAAGCAAATTATATGGGAAGACCTTAAACAACAACTCAGTGATCGTAAATGGGTTAAGCGTATTAACGAGAGTGATCTTACTATTACTCTGGTCAATAATAGCCGCATTAGTGTGCGCAGTGCTGATAATTTTGACAGTATGCGTGGCGTTAGTCTTGATTTCATTGTGCTTGATGAATGCGCTTTTATGGATCGTGAGGTCTGGACTGAAGTTTTAAGACCTACACTGAGTGATAGACAGGGTGGTGCCCTGTTTATTACTACGCCCAAAGGTTTTAACTGGGTATATGATATGTGGACTTATGCTAAAACTGCTGAGTACTGGAGTTCATTTCAGTATACAACTATACAAGGTGGCAATGTTACACCTGAAGAAGTTGAATCAGCACGGCATGACTTAGACCTCAAAACATTCCAGCAAGAATATGAAGCAAGTTTCGAAAATGCTGGGCATATAATTTACCATTCATTTGATATTGAACACAATGTTAAAAGCTATACTGATGACATACCAAAAATATTGCATCTGGGTTGCGACTTCAACATTAACCCTGTAAGTGGTGTCATTGGAGTTAAAAATAAAACTGGTATGCACATTATTGATGAGATTGTTATCAGTGACAGTAATACGGATGAACTTGCGCAGGAGGTTGTCCGCCGTTATCCTGGATATACTATAGTAGCATATCCAGATCCTGCAGGTGCGCAGCGTAAAACCAGCGCAGTTGGTAGAACAGACCATAGCATATTGCAGCAATATGGATTTGAAATAAAAGCACATCGCAGACACACCGCGGTGAACGATCGTATTAACGCAGTAAATAAGATGTATTGTGATGCTGCTGGCGAGCGACGATTATTCATTGATCCACGCTGCCGTAAGACTATTGAATGTGTCACTAAACATCAATATAAAGAAGGAACCCGTGTTCCTGATAAAGAGAGTGGCTATGACCACCAAAATGATGCAGTTGGATACCTAATAGATTACTTGTATCCAATCCGTAGACCTCATGATCAGACGGAAAATCAACCAACGATATGGGGGGTTTATTAAAATGCTAAATATATTGAACGCTTGTCACAGGACTGATCATCCGCATACCCCGTCAAGCATCCTCGAGGAAACAAACAAATGAATCTAGAAAAATTATTAAAGACGCATCCGTCTTATGATAGCAACACAGTACAAGCAGATTATCTTTACCGTTCATACCTAGGGGGTGACAAATATCGTGCTGGTGAATACTTAACACACTACATTGGTGAGGAATCTGGTCCAGGCGATCAATATCGCAAGAGACTGGCCGCTACGCCACTTGATAACCATGTGCAAACTACTGTAGACATTTACCGTAGTTTCCTATTCCGTGAATATCCTGAAAGATACCTCGGTAAATTGGCAGACAACCCACTAGTAAAGGATTGGCTATCAGATACTGACCAGAGTGGTCAGAGTATGGATAGTTTCCTGAAGTCAGGTAACGACTTAGCTATGGTACTGGGCAATGTCTGGATTCTTGTGGATAAGCCTTCATATAAAGTCCAAACACAAGCGGAAGCAGAAGCGTTAGGAATACGAGCGTATGCCTGTGTGTATACTCCACAAAATGTACTGGACTGGGAATATAAGCGCAATATAGCGGGAAAACTACAACTAACATACATCAAAGTGCGTGAGCATGAGAATGATGAGACTATGACACTAACATGCTGGTATCCAGACATGGTTGTCAAGTATGTGGTTAGTAAAGATTCAACTGGTAAGCCAGATGAAGTTGTAGGCATGGAACAGTATGATAATCCACTAGGTTATATTCCGTTCATTAACCATGCACCAGTTAAAGCACCAGTCAATGGCCTAGGTCAGAGTTTAGTTGCTGATGTTGCTGATGGGCAAAAATACATCTACAACTTACTAAGTGAACTAGAGCAAAGTATCCGTATTAGTGGTCACCCAAGCCTAGTTAAAACACCAAGCACAACTGCAAGTGCAGGTGCAGGCAGTATTATTACTATGCAGGAAGATATGGATCCAGGCTTAAAGCCATACCTATTGCAGCCAACCGCTGCTGGTATTGACAGTATCCTAAACACTATTGATAAAGTAGTTGAAGGCATCCAGCGCATGACTCACACTGCGGCTGTGCAGGCAACCAAAGGTGCTCCAATGAGCGGTGTTGCACTGCAAACAGAGCGTCAATTGCTTAATGCTAAACTAAGTGATATTGCAGATACAGTCCAAGAAACAGAGATTGCTATGTGGCGTATCTGGTTGGATTGGCAAGCACTTAACATGCCTGAAGAATTTGAAATTGAATATAAAACAACTTTTGATTTGCGTGACCAACACGCAGAACTAGAACTATATCGCAAGGCTATTGAAACTGTACCATCGTCAGCGTTTAAGCGTGCCTTGTATACTGAGATTGCTAAAATGACAGTTGATGAAGAAATGCTCAGCGAAGTTTTAGCAGACATTGGCGCTGCCAATGTTGAGGTCCCGCTAGAAAGCGGCGAAGCATAAATAAAGCATATAACTCCCAAAGGAATCTGACATGACAGAAAACATGGTTAATACTGAAGCGACATCTACTGGGGAAGTTGCAGAGGGTCAAAATACTGAATCCCAGGCTACGACAAAGACATTTACTCAAGATGAAGTAAATGAAATTGTCACCAAGCGATTGTCACAAGTGAACAAAAAGTATGCAGAAGTTGATGTTGATGAATATCGCCAACTAAAGCAACTTCGTGAACGAGTGGAAGAACAAGAACTAATGGAACGCAAGGACTTCGAGACATTGCTCAAGAAGACCAAAGAAAAAGCAGATACTGAAGTTAACACTCTTAGAAGTCAACTGGAAAGTATTAAAATTGATGGTGCACTAATCAACGCCGCTAGCAAGTTGAAAAGTGTTGCACCAGAACAAACTGCTAAACTATTGCGTGAACAATTGGCTCTTGATGGTAATGGAAATGCAATTGTTAAAGATGCGAACGGACAAATCCGCTATAATGACAACGCAGAACCAATGACAGTGGAACAACTCGTTGATGAATTCCTAAGTTCAAACACTTACTTCCGTAATGCTGGCCCAGCCGGCACTGATTCACAAGGCAATCGTAACATAGTAGACCATCAGAAGATGGATCTACGGTCATTAGATATGACCAATCCTGAACATCGTGCTATCTATAAAAAGTGGCGGATGGAAGGGAAAGTTTAAAACATAGCCAAAAGGATTTAATATTATGGCATTTAACACAGCATACGACCTAGACGCACTTATGGTCCCAACTAAAGCCGCTGCCGTTTACACAGCGCAAGAAAACAGTCTATACATCACTGGTGGTCTTGTCCCAATGACAATGATTGCAAGTGGTTCATTCTCAGCACAGATCCCAGTATTCAACGGTGTAACTGCTGAAGAACTAACTTCAGGCGCACATGACGCTGAAGACTTCACAGCACTAGGTGTTAGTGCAAACAAAGTAACAATCGAAGCAAATATCATCGCTGCTCGCGATGTTATCCGTGATCTAGGTGGTGTAAACCCAGCAGATCTAGGCCGCGTTCTAGGTAACGCTGTTGCTGCAAAATTTGACGCCAATGTTTCAGCAGTTCTAGCAGCCGCTGGCATCACTGACACAATCACAACTGGTGGTTCAGTTGACACAGACGCACTATTCGACGCAGCAGCAGTTATCCGCGGCAACGGCGAAATGGGCGCTCTAGTAGCAGTTCTATCACCAGCAGCAGCCGCTGGCCTAATGAAGGCAATCGGTAGTGCAGCATACGCAGGTTCAGACCTACAGAACATGGCAATGGCTAACGCTTATGTTGGTTCAGTTGGTGGCATCCGCGTATTCCAATCAGCATACATGACAGCACAAGATGGTTGCGTATTCGGTGCAGACGCTGCTCGTATCGCAATGTTCGCTAATGTTAATGTTGAAGCACAACGCCGTGCAGCAGCAGTTGGCGCCGATGTTGTAGCATCACTACACGCTGGCGTTGGTCTACTAGACGGCAGCCGCGCTGTTCGCCTACTAACAGCCTAATAGAACAACTAGTGGGAGGGTAAAGATATCCTCCCACATTCAGGAGAAATAGCATGTCTTTTGCAACAAACAATGACCTACAACAATATGCTCCAGAGATTTTCGACCAAGGTGTTGATGATTGGAGTGATGAACTTGCACTTGCTGAGACTGATGTAGTTAATCAGGTTCAGGTTCGTTATTACAACAAACATCACGATGGCAGAAACTTTCAGCGTAGTCGCTTAACTGCTGGTCAGTGGACTAAGGCAACTGTATACCGTGCATTATGCACATATATCATGCCCAAGTTGTCAACATTCCGTGTTGATGATGTGTTCCTGGAACAACTAAAATTCTACAAAGAACGCTTTGCTGAAGAAATGGACCTACAATTTGCACTTGGTATTGAATATGATACCAATGGCGATGGTTCAACAACCAGTGGCGAGATTACAGAATATAGCCAGGATAGACTATACAGATGAGCAGTAGAGAAAATATAGCCCAAGAGATATATGCGGCACTCAAGAGTATCCGCACTGTAAAACTTGGCGTTGTAAGTCGTGATCCAATTATCCCTGAGGAGTTGCCTAAAACAGGCTTCCCCGCAGTGAGCGTTGAATCAATGCGTGAAGAACGAGTTCGTATTGCTAACACCATGGGCGAAAGCATAATGGAAGTAGAACTAGTTCTTTATGTTGCAGGTAAAAATCGTGATCAACAGCTCAATACAGTTATTGAGGGTATCGATAATAAATTGGCTGAAGATCGCACTTTAAATAAAAATGCAAAAGACTTATTATTAACCAGAATAGAAGCAATACAAACAGGTGAAGCAGCACCATACGGTAGTATGAGATTGGTTTACACTGTGCGTTATTGCTATACCATGTAACCATAGGAGTAATAATCATGGCATGTACACAAGGTAGAAATGGTGTTCTAAAGGCGGATGACACAGCAATCGCGCAACTAACATCATATACACTAAACGAGTCAGTAGACACAATCGAATGCACAAACTTCGATTCACCAGCATATCGCGAATACTCAACAACTTTCAAAGCCTTCGATGGTAGTTTTGATGTTGTTTGGGACCGTCAGGATGGCGATGTTGTTGTAGGCAACACCTACACAATGGACCTATATCCAGAAGGTGAAGGCTCAGGCGTATGGAAGATCAGTGGCGATATCATCGTTACTGCTCTAGAAATCACTGGTGCTACAGAAGAAAATGTTAGCGCATCAGTAACTTTCCAAGGCACTGGCGCTCTAACACGCAGCCAAACTGCTTAATCAGGAGTAAAGAGTCATGGCCAGTACGCCAAAAGGAGTTATGAATGAACTTACTAGGGCTATTGGCCGTGACTTCTCTGCTACTAGTAGAGAATTTCATGCTAACCTAATATCTGCTACCCCTGGTAATACAGGCAGAGCCAGAGCAGGTTGGCAGCATACATACAGAGAGCAATTGTTTAAATCTCCAACTTTCCAAATTGAACGAAACAATGTTCCATATATTGGTGTATTGGATACTGGTACTAGTAGCCAAGCACCCAGAGGCATAGTAATGCCGGCAGTAAACAAAACAAGGAATCTAAAATGAGCGTAATCGACAACGCAAAATCACACTTCAAAGCAGCACTTGCACAAAATATGAAAAGTGTAGAAGTGCCTGAGTGGGATACAAAAATCTATTTCAAGCCCGTAGTAAGTTTTGCACAGGAGCAGAATGTTATTAAACTACACGCTGAAGGCAAGCAAGTGGAAGCACTTGTTGAAAGCCTAATCACTCGTGCAGTTGATGCAGATGGCAACCGTCTATTCAAGAGCGCAGACAAAGTAATATTAATGAACGAAGTTGATCCCAGTGTAATTCTTCGTGTTGTTAATAGTATGAATAGCCTGGATATTGAAGAGGCTGACCTGGGAAACTAATCAAGGACAAGGAGATATTCTTCTTGTTCCAATTAGCAGAACAACTTCATATGCCAGTCAGCGAGCTGATGGAAAAACTGAGTTCCGTCGAAATTCGTGCTTGGGCTAAATATTACGAACGCAAGGCTGAATTAGCCAAAAGGAAACAACGCTGATGGCAATCAATTATGATATTAATATTATTGCTAAGGACAACGCAAGTCGTGTCCTTAGCAGAGTAGAACAAAATCTCAATAAAATCGGAAGTTCCCCAGGAGCAACTAACGCTGCCACCGGGCTTACTTCTATAACAAGAATTGCAGGTCCGGCCGCGTTAGCTGTTACTGCCGTTGCAACTGCTATGACAGCAGTATCTAAATCTGCTATAGATGCTACTAAACAATTTGAAAATTATCGCAATAGATTAAGTCTTGTTACTAACTCAAGCACTGAATTAGCATCAACAATGACTAGACTGCAAGGATTGGCAGTGCAAAACCGTACAAGTTTTGCAGATACCGTTGATCTATATAGTAAATTAAGTTCAGCGACTGAAAATCTAGGTTATAGCACTGCACAAGTTGAAGAATTAACAACTAAAATGTCACAGGCATTAGCAGTTGCTGGTGCAGATGCTGGAACAGCTAGTGGCGTTATCCGTCAATTTGGACAAGCTATGAATAGTGGTGTTGTTCGTGGTGATGAATTTAACAGTATTGTTGAAGGCTTGGGACAAGCACTTGTTATTATGGCTCGTGAGAGTGGCCGAACTGTAGGTGAATTACGCGCCTTGGCCGCTGATGGCAAATTAAGTTCACAAGCATTCGCTGAAATGCTATTGAATTCAACTGCATTGGGAGAATCTTTCCAGAAAATGCAACCAACAATTAGCGACTTAGAACAAGCATCAAGTGATGCGTTTGGTCGTATGATGGTTCGCATTGGTGAGTTATCTGGTGTTACAGAAACATATAGATTTGTTCTAAGAAGTTTACCAGAACTGTTTGATAAGGTAGCTGTTTCACTTACACCACAAGAACAAGCATTGGCTGAAATTACAAAACTTCAAGCCGAATTAACTCGTTTAACAGAACAACAAGCAGCAGGACAAACCACAGTAGAAAATGGTCACCTCCGTCAAGTAGGATTCCTGCAAAATCAACAGCGTTTAATGGATAACCTTGTGTTTTTGGAAGAAATGCGAGCAAGATATCAAGCAGAAGGTAATGCTGAGGGTGTAGAATACTATAATCAACAGATTATGATATTACAAGGTAATCTTAATGATCTTAATTCTACTATTAAATCCAACGGGCAAACAACAGAATCTGTTATAGCAGCAACACAGTCTAAGATTGATGGTTATCGCGAAGCATATTTTATGCTTGAAGCCGCAGCACGCCGTGCATCACAGAATGATGAATTCGTAAGAGCGACTCAAGAAGCAGCAAATGCAGCAACCGCAGCAGAGCGTCAATTAACCGAGGCTCGTACAGCAGCACAGACAGCAGCACAAAAAGTTATAGAAGCAAATTCTGGATTATTGAATAGTGAAAACGCAAATACACAAGCAATATTGGCGAATGCAGCAGCATATGAAGCAGTTAAAGCATCATTAGCAGATAGAGGAAATCTAACCGAACAGCAAGTATTAGCATTAGAAGATCTTAAACTGTCACTGTATGATACCGGTGAGCAGTTGATGAAATTTGGCGAGCATTATACACTATTATCAAGTGTAACAACTGGTATAAGCGATGCTATTAATAGAAATAGAAGTGAATTTGAAGCATTAACGGCTGTTCAAGCACAACTTAGAACACAAATACAAAGCAATGTATTTGATAATGAAATTCTTCGTGCAGAGATGGCAGCAGTATCAGCTGCAATCGCTGATAACCGTAATGAATATAGTCAGTTAACTGGTACAATTCAAGATACAGGTGGCAATTTAAGTCAATTCGAACAATATTATAGACAATTGCTTGAAACAGCAGGTCAAGCAGTTACTTCACAAACTAACATGAGCTTGGCTGTTAACCGTCTAAGTGCAGATTTGGCTGCTGGCATTATTAACCTAGATCAATATGCTGCGGCTATGGCAAGTCTAAACGCAGTAAGCACCCCAACCAGACTGGAAGCATTGCAGGGTCGTTTGGCTGCGATGCGTGAAGAAGCGGCAATGAATCCAATACTCATCGGTCAATTAAAAGAATTGGGCGAAGTTAGCAATAAGGAGTTAATTGCACTTGGTTTAATGGAACCTGCAAGACGGGCTAGCACAGCGGCAAAGCGTGAAGAATTAAGTGCAAGTGAACAACTTGCAAAACAACTTGGTGAAGAACGCCTTCGCTGGGAAAACCTAAATGCTACACTAAGCGATACCAGTGCAATTGAAGCACTTGCTAAGAAATATGGCGTAAGTGCTGATATTATTAGTCGTCAACTAACCAAAGCAAGAGATTCAATTGATACTTTCCAGACTTCAACTATTACTGCAAGTGGTATTATTAAGTCTACATGGGAAGAAATGAGCAAGAGTATGGCAAGTGGTATCGCACAGGGTATTATGGCAGGCAAAGGTGCATTTAATAGTTTTGCAGACTTCCTAAAAGACTTTGCTAACCGTGTGCTAACACAGATACTTGAAAAAATGCTTATCCAACCAATGATTGACCAGATGAGCAACATGTTTATGGGAACAAACATTCAGGTTCCAACACTAGGTCAACAAATGGGTGGCGGCGGCGGCCTACTTGGTGGATTGTTTGGCGGTGGCGCTGGCGGCGGCGGTGGATTGTTTGGCGGCATTGGCAACTTCTTCAGTGGACTATGGGGCGGTATCAGCAACTTCTTTGGTGGATTGTTTGGCGGCTTCTTTGCTAGCGGTGGTTATTTGCCGTCAAACAAACTAGGTGTTGTTGGTGAAGCAGGTCCAGAACTTATTACTGGTCCAGCAAATATTACACCAATGGGTGAAGGTGGCGGCGCACTAGTAGTTAACTTTAACATAAATGCAATTGACCCTAGCACAGGTACACAGTTTATTCTAGAGCATAAACAAGACATCGAAGGCGTTATCCAGAACGCATATAACAGACGCGGTAAGGCAGGAATTTACTAATGAAATCAATATTCACATATCCAAATAATGCGGGTACGCATTATATTAATCCAAACTATGTAGGTGACGCTAGTGTTGGATTTCAAAAACGCATACAAGATGTAATTGATGGAAATATTGTTAACTGGAGCGGATTCACACCCCCAGTTAATGATGTTGACACAATTATGGAAAACATCAGTAAATTTAACCAATTTTATGATGAAGCAGGTCGTCCAGGTATTGGCTTGTACGATTTCTGCGAGTGGCCGCTTACTGTTGCTGAAGTTAATTACCTAGGTCATCTGATGGATATTACTGAAAGTGGCGGTGTTTACACTGTTACTATAGATGATACCAGTAGCTTTAGCGATAGTGAAGAAGTTAAAATGTTTAATACTACAGGTGGGTTATCCTGGCCAAAACCTGTATATATTGATGTTATTTCTGGCACACAGATTGGACTATACAATGACAGTGGATTAACTGATCCACTACTAACTGGTGAAGGCACTGTAATTTATAGCAGCAACATATTCTTTATTAAAAATGGCACTGGTGTTAAAGCATACACATATACTTCAAATGATTTTGAGGATGGTGACAGTTTTAGACTAAGTCACAACTTTACTGAAGTAGGTGACACTGGAACACTTAATGACATCAACACTGACTTCTATGTAAATGGTAGCACAGGTACTGAATTTGAAATCTACACTGATCCTGGTTATAGTACACCAGCAACACTGGATGAAACATATTATGCAAGTGCTGTAACACCATATCCTTCAATTATTGCACCAAATACAACATTTGATGTTTGGTCAACCAATTCAACTATTTTAACTCGTGTAGTCAATGACTTTTTAGCAGGTATTGGACCAACACCAGTTCGTGCATGGGTAAGCAGTGTTGGTGGCGGTGGTATCTGGAGTAGCACTGATGGATTAACTACAAGTCTAAGTACATCACCATTGTTTTGGGCAAAGTATGAAACAGATACACCAGCAGGTGCACCTGGCAGTACGCCTAGAGCGCAGTTGTATGTTGATCGTGCTTGCACAAACAGAGTTCAAATTACTGTTGACCAATATTCACAAGCAAATATTACAATAAACACAATTAACCCAGCACGAATGTCTCCTGCAGGCTTTGCATACACTGCATTGGGTGCATTTATTCTTGGCGGTGATTATAGTGTTGTAAAAATAGGTCAGTGGAACAGTAGTATAGAACAACCCTACTGCACTGTGACAAATATTGACCTACTAATTCCAAGCAATAAGCAATTTACATATCAGAATAGTGGTGGCAGTTATGTATATGGTGCGGGACTGGGCGACTATTGTTATTTGCCAGGTGCTACAGGTTTAACTATTCTTAATACATTGTTAAAAGATAGTGATCCACTAAACCGTCCAGATCTAACATTCAATAAAAATGCTGGAAACAATGGTATTGCTAGTATTACTATAAATGATGGCGGTTTGTTTGTATATCCAAACAGTGTTAAAATTAATATTGATCCACTACCAAGCGAATATGTGCCACCTGCACCAACACCAGCAGATATTGCCGGTTGGGAAGATGACTTTGATCTAAATGCACAATGGGATACAACCAGTGATTATAGCGCAGGTAAAACATGGCCACTAATTCCATATAAGAGTATCAAGGTTAAAATGAACCAGCCAAGTGTTAAAACTATGAGCCAAAGCGGAATCAAGTATATACGGAGTGGCGGTTATGCTCGCTGGAATATGGAGGTTGAATATCCACCACTAACTGAAGAACAGTTTAATGAAATATTAACTGCAAGTCACTTGGCAAGAGGACAGGCTGCCGTTTTTGAGTTCTTCTTTAAAGATTTTTATAATGAACCATCAAATTGGTGGGAATGGCGCCACTGGCAACCAAAAACAGGTTATGATGGTGTTAGCACAGTAAGCCCAACAATTCAACGCTGGGTTGATGAAAGAACAGTTCTACTTGAAGGTTATACCAGTAATGAAAGTAATCCAATTCCGGAAGGACAATTAATTGGTGTAGGCATCAGCAGAAATGGTGGGGTTGCACTAGCAGTAAATAGCAATGATGCCAATGTTTATGGTGAATTAGCAGTTCGTGTTGCTTACAATGATTTTAGATACAAAGGTAACCCAGGTGATCAGATCTGGAGCACACCAGATAGAATTACTGTAAGTTTAGGCAGTGATGAACTCAACTATACTCTTGGCGCAGATGGTTACTACTATGTAACTGTAAGTTTTGATTTGGACTTTTGGAAATGACATCAAGATATATGACCCCCAGTCTTGTTACTGAGACCGAAAAAGCTGTTGTCCAGTATTATGAACTAGTAGCCATCCGTGCAGGTGTTGGCTACTACATTACCAACGCACCATGGGATATTAGTTATGGCGGGTACACCTACATCAGTGCTGGCGCATTATTGAGTATTGACAGTGTGCAGGAAAATATTGGATTTGAAATTGAAAAATTAAGTATTACAATTGCTGGTATTGATCCGCTACCAGGCGACAGTGATCCTTTTATTAAAACTATATTAGGAATTGATTATGTAGATAAACCTGTGATTATACATCGTGCCTATTATAACCACGATGTATATGTTAATAGTGTTGAAGTATACAATGGATATATTAATAAAGCAGGTGTAACCAATGGACTTGGTGAATCTGGCGCAGCGGTAAGAATTGAAACAAGTAATAACTGGACTGACTTCAGCAAAATCAGTGCTAGATATACCAATGATACCAGTCAACAAAATCTGTTTCCAGGTGATTTGGGTTTTGAATACGCAGTAGAGGTGCAAAAATCCGTGGAATGGAAGGAACCTGAATAATGACAAATGATGAAAAATTAAAATTTGCGCAATTTATTAGCCGTTATGCGCACCACAGTTATGAATGGGGACGCCATGATTGTATGCTATTCCCTGTTAACTGGCACGATGCACGATACGGTACAACTAAAACAGCCAGTATTCAGCACAAATACAGCAATAGAATACAAGCAATTAAATTCTACAAAAACTTTATCAGCGTCACTGGTTGGCTTGCTGGCAATGGTTATAATGAAGTACAAGATCTACAAGACGGCGATTATGTTGTTAGTGGTATCGCACAATGGCCACAAGTATATGTTGCACTAGGTGGTGTACTGTATATGATGTGTGAAGATGGTTTGCGTGGATTTAGTTCTGGCGCTATCGATATTAAATCAATCTGGAGACGCTAAATGCCATTTCTAGCACCTATTTTAAGTTCAGCAGTAGGTAGTTTCTTAGTAAGATTAGCTATTACATATGTAATTGGCCGCATCCAACAGAATGCTATGGAAAAGAAGATGGAAGCCATGCAAAAGCGTGCTGGCGCTGTCATGGTTAATACTGCAAGTAACAGCGAACCTCTTAATTTAATCTATGGCCGGTCTCGTGTTGGTGGTAATAGAACATATACTGAAACAACCAATGGTGCTGGTGATATCAAAGGCACACAATACCTAAACATGGTCCTGTCAATGGGCGAAGGCGAACTTGGTGATATAAGACAACTTTGGTTTGATGACAAACTTGTATGGGATGTTGCCGCCGGCGGCACTACTACTAGTGCTGGCAATGGCATTAGACTACAGACATTCCGTAGCGATGGATTACCTGCTGAAGGTACAGAAACACCTTTTGCTGGTGCATTGAATGATGCTGACACTTACATCATATACCATAGTGGCAGCGACAGTCAGGCTTATGATACTGTATTAAGGGACAGTGTTGGTGCCAGCAATTGGACCAGCAACCACCGCTTGCGTGGTGTTGCATATATAACACTAAAATTAAAAGCAAGTGCAGGTTCATATAAAGGTGGCTTGCCACTGATTACTGCGGTTGTCAATGGTAAAAATATTCAGAATGTCAGCACTATCAGCAGTGGACAAACTACACGGAGTTTCAATACTGTAGGCAATGATCAAAATCCAGTTGATGTGCTTTACGACATATTGGTGAGTAAGCGTTATGGTAAAGGTTTAGATCATGACGGCAGTGGAAACTATAGTGCTGGATTGCATATTGATTTAGATAGTTTTAAAGCTGCAAGAACTAAAGTTAACGGTTATTTTAAGATCAATGGTGTATTAGGCACTGGTACAGCCGTATACAACAATGTTGGTGAGATACTTGAGAGTATGAATGGCATCCTAGTATTCCAAAATGGTCGCTATAGACTACGCATTAAACAGCAAAATGAAACCAGCGTTAAAACATTTACATACGATGAAATACTGAGTCCAATCAGCATAGATCTACCAGCAAAAGAAAACAAATACAACAAGATGACCGCGGTATTCCGCAATAAGGGCAGTGATCACAACTATAATGATGATATTGTTATTAGTGATAATGGCACTTATAGAAATGAAGACAACGGCGTCACACTGGAAGGACAGATACGACTTGACTTGGTTGATGATCCTGTTTTAGTGCAAAGTATCAGTGACTTCCAGATGAACGAAAGCCGTTATCAGATGGTTATTAAATTTGATGCACCACACACTGCACTTAAAGTAGAATGCGGCGATATTATTGGTGTGCAAGATACTAATTTTGGCTGGGATACACCAAAACTATTCCGTGTAGCCCAAATGGAACTAACCCAGGAAAATACTATAAATATTACTGGTATTGAATACAACAGTTCAATCCAATTAGTATGAGGAAACTATGACCCAGACCCCCGATAGTATTAGAGCAAAAGTTAACTGGAAATTAAAAACATACAGTACTGGATACCGTACTGATCATGTAGCCGTTATATGGCTACTTTCATATACACCAAAAGTTTTGCCCAATGGTGAATACACTGGAATGATTATGGATCATTCACTAAAGCGTAATGTTGTAGTGTTTAGTATGGATCCTGACGATATAGATTTCTATAATGATTATACTATTATCTGGATTAACCCTGAACTACTAGTTAAGACAGATGGGGTTAAACTGAATGTTGGACGCAAGGCCAGCAACAAAGCACGACTAACTGATGTGCTGGATGATTTTGAAAGAGTTATAGGTTTACCTGACCTCAGTGACAATAAACGAGCAAAAATGTTAAATGTCAGTGAAACAAAATTTAAGAGTTGGTGTACGCAATATAATGAATTGTTTCCAGAAAAACTTCTTGACAGGGAACTTCACTGATACTATAAATAATATTGTTAACGGAATTGCTAGTTTTTCTGTTAACCCGTAGATGAAGTATTAACTATGATTACAAGCCGTTATCTAGTTTTCTCCTTATTTTAAGGTAACTTAAACCGCGCATCTTATGCCCTAGAGTCATCTACATCTTTTGTGAAGTTGTTTACACAGCGGGGCTCCAGGTTTTCTCATTACCTGGAGCCTTTACTCTTGACAAAGCGGATTAAATATTGTATAACAATCATATGCACAGTTAGGCTGCGCATTCTCCATGAGATACAGGTTTCTTATTCATTCCCAGTATCTCACAACTTAGTCACGAGTGTGACAGCCCTGGCGAATGCCGGGGCTTTTTTTTCACTGAGTGTTGCAGATCTGCAACGGAAATCCGGTTTTCTAGGTTGACAAAGTATACACATATGTTATAAATATAGATGTAACAGATGGTTACGCTACAAAGGAAAAAGACAATGACATATACACAATTCAAAAAAATAATGATAGAGATTAAATCAGGTTCAGATAATATCTGTATTGGTAAACTTGGTTTTCATAGCAATGATGATGCTAAAATTCGTATGGGATTACTTTTGGATCTTGTTCCGGAAGAATACTGCACAAGACTATTGAAAGAGGAGACAACAGAATGAATATCTTCAAGATTAAAGAACATGCTATGGATCCGCAAACCACACGCAGTGGTAAAATTAAAACGGATAGCAATGGCGAACCACTACGCAGTGTGCAACTATTACAAAGTCCAGAACAACGCCGCGAGATGGCTAAAATCCTAAACAACATGCCACGCATTTATGATGAATGCCCAGAACTATTCCCCACAGGTAAGCATCACATTGGCAATGATCCCACAAGTTATACTGTTGCTGATATGATGGCTGACTGCAAAACCCGTATGCCACGCTGGAGCAGTGCAATGAGTGGTGCCCACATTTACCGCAGTTTTGTTGAACGCCACAACTGGTGCTTGGATCGACTGATTGAGGGCTTGTATGCTGCTGGATTGGAAGACGAGATTATGAATGTTGAGCGTGACTACCGCATTAAACTACGCCTACCAAAGCATGAAGAAATCAGCCGCGCTCTTAAAAAGAGTGATATCTTTGATCTATACAGTGAATAAAATCTTGACAAAGTATACACATATGTTATAAGTAAATAGTGAGCAGGAAGGTTGACCTTTAACCTAGATTTCACCTAGTATGATCCGCACTAGGCTGCACAAGCGGATCACACACTGAACTGAAATCCAGTGTCTAAACAAAACTAGAGGTTCCAAAATGAAGATAAGTGTTGATAGTCGTAGATGTGGTGCTGGCAAGACTGCTGGCATTGGTGGTATTTTTGACCGTATCCAATTACACACACAACGAAATGAGAGCGTGTTGGTAACTGTTCCCAGCATTAAACTAATTGAACAGTATTATAAACAATTCCCTGATGCCACTGTTATTACAAGTGAGACAGTGGACAATGTTCAAGCACACCTGCATAACGCATTTAACAATGGTGCTGAACTAATCATTATTACACATAAAGCATTCCTTGAAAGCCAGATCCTAAGTGGAACACGCGGCTTGTATAACTTGATTATTGACGAGGCTTTTGACCCCTGGCGTAGCCAAACATATGAGCAATCAGCACTTGACATTAACTTTGACTGGAATGTCTTGCTTGCGGCAACTCCAGTAAATGATATTGAGGGCTGGAACACGCTGCATTTGAAACACAATATCCGCACTAATACTATTAGCAATAGCAGCAACTTTGTTCGTGATATCTACAACACTAACTGGCGTATGTATATTAAGACTGAGCAATACGAAAGTTGGACTATGGATGGCACTCGTCGTGTTGAGTTTGTGCAGGAACTAGATCCAGGTATACTGAGTGGCTGGTGCAGTGTGCATGTTGCAGCCGCAGCATTTGAAAAGACATTCATGTATTGGTGGGTGCTGAAGCATGGCATTCATATCAAAGTCACTAAGCCATTTGAACCTCACACCACACAGATCACTATTCATTATCCAGAAGATGGACATGGCGGCACTACTTGGAGCAAATACAAGACACTGAATCAACCAGAGATCAAACAAACATTTCGTGATTATGTAAATGCTGTTGGTGCTCCACTACTGCGTCTAAAAAATAACAATGATTTTACTGTAATGAATAACAGCGAAGTTATCGGTCATAATGCAGCAGGTATCAATGGCAAAAGCCATTATGAGCATGTTGTTATGGAAAGCACACTTAATCCAACACCACTTATGGGTGAATGGCTTAAAATGCAAGCCAGCAATTACTTGCCAAGCACAACTCGAGCAGATGTTGCACTATTTGAAGCCCGCACTGGTTATATCTTTTATCAAGTAGGTATGCGTTGCAGCCTGCGTGATGAGCGGCCAGCCCACTTCTATGTAATTGATAATAGAGCAGTTATTGCCCTAACTTATTACTTTGATAATGTTAAAATGGCAGATATCCACTACAAGTCAGATAGAGGACCTGCCCCACTAACAGGAGCAGAAAAATCAAGGGCAAACAGAGCACTTAAAAAGAACCCAGAGAAGTATAAAGGGATGAAATACAGGGATATCTTAGATGACCTGCTACGCAAGTCATGACATTTCACAAATGCAAGCATTTGTTCATGTCATATTTTAGAAATACAAGAGTAACTAAGACCTAATAAGACTCTATAGAAAATAGTTACTCTTTCCAAAAGAAACACCAAGGGGGCGCGATATGCACTTGACAACTGAATGCAATGCACTATACTTAAAATATACACTGAAAAAGGAGCGAATGAAATGAAAGATCTACCACTAGTAATGCAGCAAACATGTGAAGACATTATGCGAACCTATAAAGTAGATGCAGATTGTGCAGCAAAAATATTTGACCAAAAAATGCTAGGGAAATGTGAATGTTGTGGTAAAAAAGACATACCTGCAAACAAAATGCATATTGATCATAACCACAAAACAGGACTTGTTAGAGGTGTTGTTTGTGCTAGTTGCAATGTTACATTTGGAAGAATGGAAAGTGATGCTTTTAAAAGGATAAAGCACAAGCATAGACTATATCAGCCATATCATTGGGATTGGATAGTGTTCCGCGGATACCCAAAAACATGACTATATATAGTATAGAAAAACTGCAAAAACAGCGTTTAAGGGCATTCTTTTGCAATTCTAGACATATGAAATCCGTTAAGGTATACCACACTACATGAAAGGTAGCAAAATGGATAAAGACAGCCGTGCATACCGAATAGGATACACTATAGGTAGACAGTTAGTGGCAGCAGTATTAGCGGCTGCACTAGTGTTCATCCCATATCTAATCTACATCAAATACTTCTAATAAATAACTATACAACGAAAAGGAAACCCCCCAAAATGAAATATCACAACATTAAAGAAGCAGCAGAATGGTTTTATGACCGCATCTTTAGTCAGCCCACAGAAGGCCTAAAGAAACAAGTGTTAATCACTTACTATGAAGAAGGCGGTAACTTCCATGTGGAAACTGTTACACGCAACTATTATGGCGTAAATGATTATCAGGACAGTGTAAGTCACGAGGTATTCTGATGATTGACCCACAAATGAGCAGTGACCACCGCTGGCGTTCCTTCCAAAATTGGTGGAATAAAAATCACCACAGGCGCAAGGGACATGACTGGCTTTGCGCACATGCACGGCGTATCGCTTATGCATACTTCTTCCCACCAGAACTGTTTGATGATATTCAATACATTACAAAGCGTTATTATAACAGTGAATACAAGCGGCTAAGTCATATTAATGCTTGGATGCTTTGGAAGTTCGTGCATCCACTACACAATCGCCGTGTAAAAGCAATTGAAGCAGCGGCAGATCGTTACGAGGAAAAGCGTCAAAAACTCAAAGAACTAAAAGACAGCCAGCCAGAGAAAACTGATAAACCAGCAGAACCAGTCAAAAAGACTGTAATCGTAGAAAGGAAAGTAAAGCGTGTTCTTAACCGTCCAACCTCAACATAACTTCATAAAAGCAGCAAATGAATTGCTGGATATACTTAACAATGGTGGCTATGATCCCTTAACATATCGTTATGGATTAGACCCACGCAGACGGAGTATTCGTGTAGAACTTAACGATCCCAATCATATACTCACTATAGTGCAATTTAACGATCTGTATGTGTGGGCTCAAAAATACACATAACTGTAACATTCTGTAATCTTTTGTTACTAAGAAAAGTGAAAAAAACTTCAAAAAACTCTTGCTCTTTGGGTCAACACACACTATATTATAAGAGTAAGCAGAGAGGCTTACTTAACAACACAGAAAGAGAGAAATAGAAATGTTTAAAACTGTAGCGCAAAACATGCTTATAAAATCCGTTGTAAACGCACACATCAAATACCTTGAGAACACTGTTCTCCCGCGTATGGAAGAACTTGGATACGCAGGGTTTAATAAAGTGGTTGATAAAGACGGCAATGAACGCACTCCGATTTTGAAAGTCCTCTATGAAGCATATATGACTCACGGGCGCAGAATTCCGCAGCACAAACTAGACTACATTATTCATTCTCACTGCTGCAAAGATGACGCAGTAGACGCTGCTTAACACATACTACCCTAACATTTACAGTACTGGCCCAGCGATTGCTGGGCTTTTTTTGTATCAGACTGTAACATTCTGTAATCTTTTGTTACTAAGAAACTTCAAAATAACTCTTGCTCTTTGGTTCAACACACACTATATTATAAGAGTAAGCAGAGAGGCTTACATTAACACAGAAAGAGATGAAAATGAGACTTACTATTGAAACTGCAACTGACTACGCAATGACACTGAAGCCTGCTGAAGCGTTTGACATTGAATTGCCCGCTGGCACTAAAATGCGTATTATTAAACACACTGACTGGGTTGTAATTGACCTCAACAATTATGCTGTTACACAGTGTATGAATGCTAAAGAACTTAGCAAAGCAATTGAAACTGTATACACACTGGACTTTCACAAGAGTCTAGCAGCGTAATACACACTGTCCTAACATTTACAATACTGGCCCAGCATTGCTGGGCTTTTTTTGTAACAAACTGTAACATTTTGTTACTAAGAAAAGTGAAAAAAAGTAGTAATATGTCTTGATTTTCTTAGTAACACACACTATATTATAAAGGTAAGCGCGGTGCTTACAGCAACACAGAAACGGAGACACAGATGACCAAACGCAACGCAATCAAAGAACTAGTTAACAGCAACGACACTGTGCGTATGAAAAAAGCAATGGATGCTTGGAATGAAACATTAGATAGCATTGTTGCTGCCAACACTGACATTCATACCCGCACCACGCTTAATGACTACGGTTTCTATAACATGGCTAACAAACTCAAGCGTGAAGGCAACATTGCGCTATACAACGAGTTTACTAGCATTCATGAACTTTACATGAGTGTCTACTACTCATGGATGGAAGCAGAAACTGGCGTTAAAATGCGTTAAAACTTCAAAATAACTCTTGACAAGATGATTTTGTTGTAATATAAATAAAAATATAATAGAGTTTCTAATACTTTATTCATCTCCATAATAACTTGGGACTGGGCCTAAAAATCCAGTCCCTTTTTTCTTGACATCTCTGAACTATATATTATTATGGAAGTATGGCACAGAGTGCCGTACCCCAGAAATGACACAGAGTGTTGTTTTAAAACATTAAACAAAATATTAGCATATTATGTAATGGACGGAGCCAACCACTCCGTCCATTTTTCTTGCTTAAATACACTGTATGATCGCTCAGGTGGGGGTTCCTGTGCTGAGCATACTGGGCCAGCACCTCCTTGGGCTGGCCCTCCTTTTGCTAAATATAAACACAAGGAGATCATGATCATGACAAACGAAAATACCCCATTAGAAAAAGAGATCGCATATCTCGTAAAAGCAACTGGCAACTTGGTAACAGTATTAACACTCTGGTTTATCATTACACAAGTTTACGCTGGATTGGACTTTATAATGCAAAGTTTATTTGGAGTATAGTATATGGCCATATACAATATAACAGTTAACAGGAATGCGGATTTTACCAGAAGTTTCCAGGTTAAAATTGACGGTGTTCCTGTTGACATCGGCGGGTATCAGTTTGATGCCAGCCTTAAAGAGAATATTCACGAACCTGCTGGCGTAGCATTCACCACTGTAATTGCAAGTGCAGTGGATGGATTGTTTAACATCAGTTTGAGTGACACTACAACAGCCAGCATGAAGAGCGGAACATGGGTATACGATATCCTAATGACTGACACTGCTGGATTTAAAACACGCCTACTAGAGGGTCAGGCATTTGTTAAGGGTGGGGTAACACTATGACAGTTTATACTACAGTCCCACAGGATGACAGCAATCTAGAAATCACTGTAATTGAAAGTGATGATCTAGTAACACTGGATCTAAACAGTGCCAGTTTCAACCTTATTGGTGCCGTTAACAGTGTTAATGGACTACAGGGCGATGTTACACTGGAACTGGGCTTACCTGAAGCCGCAGTTCAAACACTTATTGACGACAGTATTGCCAGTATTGACTATCCAGTTGATACGGTTAATGGGCAAACTGGTGATGTAGTACTAACCACAACTGAAGTAGCCGAAGGAGTAAACCAGTATTATACTGATGAACGAGTGGACACATACTTAACAGGTGGTGAAGTAACCAGCATTAACTTTGGTGGTGCGACAAGTCTATCATGGAATAGTGATGAAGGCACACTGGAGTTTCCAGTCAACGCTGATGTAACACTGCAAGTTGGACAAGAGAATCTTATCCATGTTAAGAATCTGAGTGGAAGTACATTAAACAATGGTGCTGTTGTTCGTGTAACCGGTGCAAGTGGAAGCAAACTAACAGTTGACTTGGCAAACAATACCAGTGATGCTGTCAGTGCAGATACAATTGCAGTCATGACACAATCATTGAACAACAATGCTGTTGGTTATGCAACAACTGAAGGTTTGGTGCGTGGACTCAATACAAGTAGTTATACTGAAGGTGCAG
>Ga0208897_1000244_pt1 | contig 26474 bp, 38 predicted proteins | sample ColrivemetaGS697_FD_187594 | JGI IMG/M metagenome (GOLD analysis project Ga0208897, IMG submission 187594) | Estuarine microbial communities from the Columbia River estuary, USA - metaG S.697 (SPAdes) (version 2) | ecosystem: Environmental > Aquatic > Marine > Intertidal zone > Estuary | place...
TACTTAGTAGGAGTGTATGATGATATTGAAAAACCAAATTTAATTCATTATACTGAAGGCGGTCCTTGGTTTGAAAACTATAGGGACTGTGAATTTAATGAATTATGGAAACAAGAACTTTATGATATGTTTAAGTAAAAATCTTACTGACGAATACATAAACATGTATGCTAAAGGTGCAAACTTGCCTATACATAATTATGACTTTGAACATGAAAATAAAAAAGCACCAATACTAATACGTAGCCTAGCAAAACGCAAACTTATATGGAAATGTTTAGAAAATAAAAGAGACTTTTATTATATGGACAGCGGCTATGTAGGAAATTATAAAGGTCCAGTAAATCCAATGGGATGGAAACTATATCATCGCATAGTTAAAAACGATCTACAACATAACGAAATAATTGAACGTCCTAGTGATAGATGGGAACAACTAGGAATAAAAATTGAGAAACGAAAGAAGCACGGCGAAAATATTTTACTTGTTATGCCTAGTGAGAAGCCTTGCAAGTATTACGGTATAGACGCAGAAAAATGGAAACAAGAAACAATAGAACAAATTAAGATGCATACAGATCGTCCTATTGTTGTTAGAGAAAAACAACCAAGACATGTACGTTTGCAAAATACAATATATCAAGAATTAGATAATGCATATGCATTAGTAACTTATCAGAGTATAGCGGCTGTAGAAAGTGTGTTGTATGGTGTACCAGCTTTTACACTTGCACCAACAGCTGCTGATCCGGTTGCTAATAAGTATCTATACAATCTAGAAAAACCCGAGCGGTACGACAAAGACTATATCTATAGTTGGGCATGCCACCTAGCATATGGACAGTTTCATATTAATGAAATGAAAAACGGAACAGCTCATAAATTTATAATGGAGGAACTTTATGGCAGTTAAGTACGTAGTAGTTCATAGAACTGATAAAAATAATATCGGTGATATGTCAAGTAATCCCTTGCAGTATTATCTACCAGCAAGTGATTATCAAGTAGTAGATGTATTAGATATCGGAGCATCAAATTATCCTAGCGATGTGCCTTTAATTGCAGGAGGCGGTGGCTTAATAGGAAATCAATTTTTAGGAAATGATTTACAATATGCTCTTAACAACAGTGACCAAAACGCATTGATGACATTGTGGAAAGAGTCGTGGTCAGTAGTAAATCATAATAACATAGATGCACGTGATGAATTTTTACGTAAACTACAACCGCTGATAAAAGAATACATAGATAAAATAGACAACACTACAGCACCACGTATTGTATGGGGTGCTGGACACAACGAAGATACTAACAAAAGAGTGAAGCGACCTCAATGGCCAGATTGGTTAACTAATTTTGATCTAATAGGCGTAAGAGATTACGGACAGCCTTTTGAATGGGTGCCATGTGCAAGTTGTTTAGACACAGCATTTGATAAAAATTATAGAATTAAAAATGATATAATTTGGTACGAACACAAAAAGCAATTAATAAAATCTACACATTTTGGAAGTAAACCTATTCCTAGATATATTAATAGTGGTGCTAATATGGAGCAGACTATTGAATTATTAGGTAGTGCAAATACTATTATTACTAACAGTTACCACGGTGCATACTGGGGTACGTTACTAGGTAAAAAAGTTATTGTAGCAGGTCCTTGGAGTAGTAAATTCCATACACTCAAGCATAGAGTAACATTTATTAATCCTCAAGATAATTATGAATACTTGTTAGACGGTATAGAAACTCATCCTGAAGCATTACAAGAATGTAGAGATGCAAATAATAATCATTGGCAAAAGATACAACAATTATGAAAACTGTAGTAGGATATGCATCAGGGATACCAAACCCACATAAAAATAAACATAAAGTTGATATTTTAAAACGTTACATTGACGGCGTACAAAAGCACGGCGACAAAGGCATTTTACATTATGGTAATAACATTATTGACAGTGATGTAAATTTAATTCAAGGCTGGGTTCATGCAGGTTCTGCAGCTAGTCCGCACTTAGTAGTGAGAAGACGTGCCCATGAGATTAATGTTAGTAAAGGTAAACATTCGTTTATTGCTGACAGTAATCTTTTTAATTATGCTGTAGGCAAAATGCATAATATGCAATATTTAAGATATAGTATGGACGGAGTATTTCCTACAACAGGAAATTATTTTAGTGATACTGTCAATCCAAAAAGGTGGAAACAAATACAAAAACATCTTGGCATTACAATGAAAGATTGGCGCCCACAAGGTGTACATGTATTAATATGCACACAACGTAATGGTGGCTGGAGCATGGGCGGACTTGATGTTGTACATTGGTTAAAGAAAACAATTAAAGAAGTTAGAAAGCATACTGACAGGCCAATTATAGTACGTGGACATCCAGGCGACAAGCATGCACCTAAATATCTTAAAAACAAAGATTGGCAAGTAAGTACGTCACCATCTATTATTGATGATCTAAGAAATGCACATTGTTCTATTACGTATAATAGTAGTCCTAGTGTTGCAAGTGCTATAGAAGGTATTCCAACATTTGTTACAGATCCTAATCCGCAAATAAGTCAAGCACATGCTGTTGCTAATACTGACCTTTCGTTAATTGAAACTCCACTAATGCTTGAAAGAACAGAATGGGTGCAAAAGTTAGCAATGTGTCATTGGAACTTTGACGAATTAAGCTCAGGCGAAGCATGGGCTCACATGAGAGATTACGTATGATAAAAATGATAGGCTTTCCGCCTCCAGCCTCTAAACCTTATTTCCATTGGGCAAAAGGTATGGAAAAAGTAGGCGACCAATATATAGTAAGTGATGACTTAGATAGTAACATTGTACGTGATGCTGATGCTTACTATCAAACTAATGAACTAAAGCCTAAGTTTTTACATGGCGGCAGAGCCGAATGGCATGGCAAGTATTTGTTACATATTCAACAAGCAAACAAGCCATATATTGTTAGTGAAAGCGAACCCTTTCGCGAATGTCCAGGATGGTTAAGATTTGGATGGAATAGTTATAGATGGTCCGATGCCAATTGGAATAATGAAAATGTAGGTCCTGAACGCTGGGATCGTTTTGAAAGTATGACTGGCATTAAATTTAAGGACTGGCACAGTCCAGGAGACCATATTCTTATTATGGGCCAAAAAGAAGGCGACAGTAGTTTAGTAAATGTGTACAAAGCAGGCTATGCTAGTATATACGACTACATTGCAGACCAATGTAAAATAATTAGGCAATACACAGATCGTCCTATTGTTATACGTCCACATCCTCGAAACTTAGACAGAGGCGCAAAAATAGTAACACGCTTGTTAAAAGAATTAAAACTTACTAATATATCAATGAGTAAAAATCTTACACGAGGCGGATCACAAGGCGGCGAAGGATTAGATAAAGATTTAAAAAATGCATATTGTGTAGTTACATATAATAGTTTAAGTGGTGTAGAAGCTGTAGTAAGAGGCATACCAGTGTTTGCACTAGACGGTGGAAGCATGGCATATCCAGTAGCACATACAGATCTTTCAAAGATTGAAAACTTAAACTATGATATTGATTTACAAGAATGGAAAAATAAAATTGCTTACTCTATGTGGAATAAGCAAGATGTGCAAACTGGCGAATGTTGGTCACATTTAAAACAAGTATATTTTAAGGATTAAAAATGTTAAGAAAAGTTTTTACTACACTAACTAAACGGTGTGATAAATTTGAACACTACTTTCCGTTGTATGAAAAACACTTTGAAAAGTATATAGGTAAAAGCCCTCGCATACTTGAAATAGGTGTACGCGGAGGAGGTAGTTTACAAATGTGGCAAAAGTATTTTGGCGAAGGCACATACGTACATGGAGTAGACATAGATAAGAAATGTCAAGCACATGAAGATCCTGATAACAATATACATGTAACTATTGGTGACGGAACTGATCCTGTATTTTGGGAAAGAGAATTTAAACAAAAAAATATTAGAGATTTTGATATTATTATTGATGACGGTAGTCACGAAAGTCCAGATCAAATTGTAACTTTAAAACTTACATACCAATTACTAAAACATGTAGGTATATATTGGTGCGAAGATACACATACTAGTTACTATCCAAATAGACCCGATGGCGGCTATGGTAATCCAAAAAGTTTTACAAGTTATGTTAAGAATGTAGTAGACGTACTAAGTCATCATCATACTAGTCACGCAATTGGATTCGGACCATTTGACGGTCCGCATGTTCCTAAAAAGTTAGTAAAACCATTTGATGAAATACAAGGCGTTTCGTTTTACGATAGTGTTATTGTAATTGATAAAGGACCCAGACTACATTTTAAACGGATAGTAAAGAAATGAATTCATGGGATGTCTTTGATACATTAATTGCTAGACTACATTACCATCCTACTTCTATTTTTGACGAAGTTGGCAAACGTATTGGTGATGCTAGTTTTAAGGACAGACGTATTGCAGCATGGAAGCAAGTTAAAAAAACTTGTGTAGATAAAACCTATAATGACATATACGACATCCTTGTAGACGATGATCCACAGGTAGAGCTTGACGTAGAGTTTGAACATAACTTTCCTATACATGAAAATTTAATGAAGGTTAAAGACGGAGATCTATTGATAAGCGACATGTACTTGCCAGCAGAGTTTATCATGAAAATGTTACGCAATGCTGGATTAACAGTAGATGTTAAGATAGTTGTTACAGCAGACGGAAAGAAAAAAGGCTGGGTATGGGAATCAATTAACGAGAACTATGTTATAGATAATCATTACGGCGACAATGAAAAAAGTGATGTTGCATCTGCTAAGAAGCATGGCATTAATGGTGTACTGTATACTGGATACAAACTTAATAATATTGAAAACTTTGTTTACAAATATGACAGACATTTAGCATTATGGATGCGTTGTACAAGATTGCTATGCCCATTTAATGACGACACACATATTAAGTTTTGGAATGATCAAGCTAATATTAACATGCCTGTACTAGCACTAGCAACATTAGAATTACCAGATACTCCAATAGCATTTACATATAGAGATTGTTATAACTGGCAAAAAATTTATGAAACAATGACTGGCAAGACAGGATATAGATTAGACGTATCACGTAAAATGTATCTTGATCCTAATGAACATTTTAAAAAGTACATGTCTTTTGTAAAGGAAAACAATGCTACTATTGTAGACTTACAAGGTAAAGGACGTAGTATACAAAGTTTCTATAACGGCAATCCGCCTAGTACATTATACATAGGAGGTAGACCTCCACCATACGTAAAACGATTAGTTGACTATCAAACTAAAAGTATGGAGAAACATAATTGTTTTGAAGAAGGTCCGATTATAGAGTATAATGAACATGGTCCTGTTAGGGGAGTAAATGATCATCCTCAAGATGTAGCAGATATACATAAAAAAGCAGGACAAGCTGCTGTTAGATATATTAAAAATTTTACATTTAAAAATAATCTATCGTTGCTAACCGAACTAGTAAAATTATACGATACAAAAAACTTTACCAATAAAAATGTTAAATGGGCAAAATACAATAATGGATAACATTACTAGACATAGAATCGATAGAAACTTTTGGAATGACGAAAGGGAATGTTATCGACGACTAGCCGACTGTACACATGTTCCTAATCTTGTTGCTTCTAATACATCAGACTTAACTATAACAACCGAGTATGCCGGTGTAAGTTTATTCATACTTACAGCGGTTCAAAAAAAGACAAACATTAAAATTAATAAGCCAGTAAGTCAAATAGTAAAATTTATTGATGCTTGTAAAGAACAAAACATTGTGCATTTAGATTGTCATCCTGGTAATGTATTATTACTAAACGGTAAACTTTCAATAATAGATTTTGAAAAAGTTGCAATAGATGGTAAAACACGCAATACTAAAATGAACAAAAAATATAATAAGTTTATGGCCAAGGGAGGCTGGGACTGGATACTAAATAGATATACAAAGTACTTTGAAAACTTCGATAACTATATTTGGTTCAACGAAGAAATATTACAAAAAGGAATTAGAAAATATGGCCAAGCACTATAGTAAGTTTACAAACAATTATACAAAAATTTATTACAAAAATAAACTTATATCAGATGGCTCACGTGATCCACTTGAAAGAATAAATGCTATGCCTATAGACTTTAGAGATAAAACTTTGTTAGACTTAGGATGTAATTGCGGCGGAACAATGTTTGCTGTTGCAGATAAGATTAAACAAGGATGGGGCTGTGATATTAATCCTGATGCAATTAGTTTTGCAAACAACTTAGCATTAGAAAATAATATTGATAATGTTTCTTTTGGTGTTGCTGATCTTAACAACTGGCAGGACGCTAACCTTCCTAAAACAGATATACTATTTGCTCTAGCAATTGCAAAATGGGTTCCTACTTGGAAAGAAATAATTACACATCTTGATCCTAAAGTATGTGTGTTTGAAGCACACGGCAAAGGAAGTATGGTACCTGACCAAGTTGCTTGGTTAACAAATCATTTTAAGAATGTAGAAGTAATACTTGATGGTTACGAAGCAGGCAAACGCAGACTTTATCTTTGTGTCCAGTAACTTTCTTTTCTATTAACCATTATATCTGAACGTTTACTTTTACCAGCAGTCTTACGATCACCTTTCATATGATCCATCCACTTACCTAGTTCAGTATTAATTAACGGATGTCCGCCACCACCTGACTTTGCTTCACGCAAATACATTTGGGCACTGTAGTCATGACTAGGAAACTCTTTATACTTGTTAAGTATTTCTCCAAAGATGTAACTGTCATGCCATTCTGCTAATTTAAACATTCCATTTTCAGCATCTTCATACATTGCTTCAAAGTCTTTAAGGAATTCGTGTGCAACTGGATGATTAAGATTAAGACCGTAAAAGCCGCACTCGGGCCATGTCTGTGATCCTTTACCTCTGCCTACATATGTAATGTAGTCGTGTTGAGGTAGTAAGTTATTAAATTCTTTGTGCTTCCACGGACTATGAATAAATGTATCAGCGTCCATCCACACTACCCAATCCTTACCATATTGGCATGCATCAAATACAGCATACACTTTATTAGCAAAGCGTATGGCGTCCCATTTAAATTCTTTTTGCCAATCTTTACGCCCGTGTCTTGCAGGATGATTTGCAATATTACCATTAGCATGCGGAACATCTTTCCAACGCTCTTTAAATGCATTTAGTTTAGGTAATGTTTCCTTTGCATCTAATATTGTAATTTGATCCGTGTTAGGATTCCTTGGACTACAGTCTTCTGCATACACAACTAATTTAACTTTGCTTTCAACGTTTTCTGCAAAGCTATCTATAAATCGTTGTCCGTATAAACTAAGTCCGGGTTGATGAAATGTGGTTACCACAGTTATTGATGACATGGTGTTCCTCTTGTTAAATATGTATATGGAAGTATTTAACCAATGATTTTCTGCCTGTATACTGATCATGGCGCACTAAACAGTCAACCTGTTTTTCATGCATTTGCAAAGAGTGCTGTTGATGCCGGGCATACTGTAATTTACAATGAGCCATATAGAGTCGGCGACCATTATAGTAATTATGATATTGCTGTTATATGGAGTGTACTATGGCATGGCAGAATGGTAAAGAATAAAACAGTATGGGAACAAAATCGTTTACATAATAGACCAGTAATTGTTTTAGAAGTAGGCGCACTTAATAGAGGCACTATGTGGAAGGTAGGACTTAACGGCATCAATAGAGATGCATACTTTGCACCAAAGAACAACAATGACGAACGTGCTAAAATGTTAGGGTTAAAAATGCAACCATGGACACACAATGAAGACGGGCACATTGTAATTTGTTTGCAACATAACAAAAGTCAGCAGTGGGCAAATATGCCTCCACAAGACAAGTGGTTGGATAAGACACTATCGACTATACGAAAACGTACTGATAGAACTATAATAATTAGACCGCACCCACGTTGCCCAATACCTCCATTTGCTGACAAATACAAAAACATACAAGTACACCAGCCAGTAAAAAATACTGCCACTTATGACGATTATCAATTTGATATGTCAGATGCATATGCTGTTGTAAGTTGGAGTTCTAACCCTGCTATACAAGCAATACTACAAGGAGTACCGGCCTTTGTTGGACCAAGTAGTTTAGCGTATGATGTAGCACAACACAATGTTAAAGAAATTAACAATCCGATAAGACCTGACAGAACGCAATGGCTAAATGACCTTGCACATGTTGAATACAGTACGCATGAAATAGCTGCAGGATACCCATTAAAACACTTGACATCGCAACTGTAATCAGTTATACTAGTTAGTATATTACAGCAGGAGAACCTACGTTTGCAACATACAATTGAAGATTGTTTGGAAATTGTAGCAGGCTTACAAGCCGATAACAATTTTAAACTTGATAGATTAGATGGATCAATAACCCTTAGTATTGCTAAACAAGTATTCAGAGGCATCTCTCTTAGTGACAAACAATACGAACTAATGAAACTAAAACTAGTAAAGTATAGTGATCAATTTCAAGAGCTTAATATAGATATTCATGATGCTGTAACACGCACCAAGATGCCTTTACGTTCTATTGACAGAACTAAGTTTATTAAAATAGTTGATATAGAAGAAGTACTAGAAGGACAAACTGTAACTACATTTGGTAGAAGAAAAACAGAACTATCTAATTTGCCTTGGATTGCTATACGTTTTCCTTTCTCTAAGAAATTAATTTGTAAATTAGATCAACTTGAGAAATCAGCTACTACGTATGTACATAAAAAAGGAACACATACACATTATTATGCACTTACAGAACAAGTTGCATACGAATGTGTAAACCAATTTAGTGTTAATAATTTTGAAATTGATCCTGAAATAATTGAGTTACATAAAGAAATAAGCACTTGGAACAAAGAAGATTATGTTCCAGGAATTTATAATAACAAAATTAAAAACTTACCACAACATGTAATTGACGGAATGGTAAAAGAACTTGGCGAGCCGTGCATAGAAAATATGCACTTGTATCATGATAAGAAGTTTATGTACGGACTTGAAGAAGTCAGCGGCGGAGCCTTTCATTGTAGTCCATTATCGAAAACTATTGCAGAACGAACTCAAAATTACATGCACATATCTTCAAAGGAACAACAGTTACAAGAAGTATTTAAATCAATAGCCGAGTTAAATCGTTACCCAATTAATATTTTAGTTGACCACGAATCAGCATTTGATATACTAACACAAACACATCAAATTGTACGTAATTATATTCCTGAAGATCAAATAAGTGTATTGTACAGAATGGATAATCATACTGACACTGAAGGATATAACAAGTACATTAAAATATATAAACTTAATACTCCGGTTGACAAACACACAAAAATAGTGTATACTCTAAAGAGTAAGTTAAATAAACCCTTATTAAAAAGCGACTGTAATCCTATTACATGTCTCTCTTTTTCTAGTAATAGATATCCTTATAGTGCATCAACTGCTCTTGAGAATATGGATTTATTAATTGAATACTGCGAAGATGCACCTCTTTTTAGAGACTGGAGAACAAAATTTAATGGCCTCATGTAGACTAATAATTGAAGACGAAGTAAACATTAAACTAGAAGGACTAGAGGTTGATGTACGGAGAAAGCTCGCGAATGCTCTTAAGTTTGAGGTGCCATATGCAAAGTATATGCCCCAATATAAACTTGGTCGATGGGACGGCAAAGTTGCTTTCTTTGGCATTGGCGGCACTGGTTACGTTAATCATCTTGATGTTGTTAGCGAAGTACTACAAAAAAACAATGTCGAAATAGTTGATATTGAAGACAGACGCAATCCTGTAAAATTAGACTTTCCACAAATTACAGAACGTTACTGGGCAGACCAAGGTGTATGTTGGCCCAAAGGACATCCGGTGGAAGGCGAAGAAATTATTCTACGTGACTATCAAGTAGAAGCAATTAATAACTTTTTAAAACACCCACAAAGTTTACAACAGATTGCGACAGGCGCAGGTAAAACAATTACTACAGCAACCCTGTCGCACATAAGTGAGCCATACGGACGTAGTCTTATTATTGTTCCTAACAAATCGTTAGTGACGCAAACAGAGGAAGACTATATTAACTGTGGCTTAGACGCTGGGGTGTACTTCGGCGACAGGAAAGAGTTAGGTAAGACTCACACTATATGCACTTGGCAGAGTTTGAATATTCTAGACAAGAAGCATAAGGACGGAACAGCGGTGTTATCACTTGCAGAGTTCTTAGAAGGTGTAAGCACTATTATTGTCGACGAAGTACACCAAGCAAAAGCAGAAGTACTTAAAAATTTACTTACACGTAATTTAAAAAATGCTCCAATACGTTGGGGCCTAACAGGCACAATACCTAAAGAAAAGTTTGAGTTTGAAAGCATACATGCAAGTCTAGGACCTGTAATTGGAAATATTACAGCAAAAGAATTACAAGACAAAGGTGTATTATCTTCATGTCATGTTAACGTTTGTCAATTAATTGATACTGTTGCACATAGAGATTATCAAAGCGAACTTAAATATCTAACGTCAAACGAAGCAAGACTACAGTATGTTGCTAAGATGATGAATAAGATTTCGGAAACAGGCAACACACTAATACTAGTAGATAGAATTAGCGCAGGCAAATTATTAGAAGAACTAATACCTAACAGCACGTTTGTAAGCGGCGCTGTAAAAGTTAAAGACAGGAAAGAAACTTACGATACAATTAAGGAAGGCAATAATGAAGTTATTATTGCAACTTATGGTGTAGCGGCTGTCGGACTTAACATTCCTAGAATCTTTAATCTTGTCCTTATTGAACCTGGCAAGAGTTTTGTTAGGGTAATACAGAGTATAGGCAGAGGCGTAAGAAAGGCAAAGGACAAGGACTTTGTACAAATTTGGGATATCACTTCAACGTGCAAATTTGCAAAGAGACATTTAACACAACGCAAAAAATTCTATAAGGAAGCACAATATCCGTTCACTATAGAAAAAATTGATTGGAATTAATATATGAGAATACTTACACTTGAAAACAAATGTTTTCATCTTGATAAACTACCAGAAGAAATAGACGAAGACATACGTTTTAGTGTGCTTGATAATTCAGATCCAAAGGAACCAGACTTCTTTTTTATTCCTTTGATCTTTTTAGAATCATTTAGCGCACCCGCTATGGTCCTTAATATAAATGGACACGAAATTACAATGCCAGTAGATTGGCATATTGCTGTGGGCGACTCCGAAGCCGGCATGGACTTAGAAGTCCTGCCATTAACTAGTTTAAATGACAGAGGCTTTGAAGCATGGATATTTAATCCGTTAACAGGGTTTAAATCAGACTACGGAAAGATAGAAATTGTTAATTTTTATAATGATGTAAAATGGTATTTTCCTAAAATGAAAAACGGACAACTATTAAGTATGCCGCTTACAGACGGCGACCAGCCAGAATGTGTATTTGTCGCTAAAGACATTACACGCCAAAGTGAAGTAATAGAATACGCATCACTTATATAAAGGAGAGTACAATGGGAATTAAAGCAGGAAAAGTTTGGGGCAATACAGAATTAGTACATGCTAACGGTGTACTAGAATTTCACCGTATTGAATTTAACAAAGGATTTAAATGCTCTGAACACGAACATGAATTTAAATGGAATGGCTTTTTTGTAGAGTCAGGAAAAATGATTGTACGTGTTTGGCAAGATGATCAAGATGGTCTAGTTGATGAAACTATTTTAGAAGCTGGCGACTTTACACAAGTAAAGCCTGGCAAGATACATCAGTTTGAAGGACTAGAAGATGGTGTAGCGTTTGAGCTTTATTGGGCTGAATTTAATCACAACGATATTGTTAGACGTACTGTAGGATCGTCAGTGAAATAGAATGTATTCATTGAAGTATATAGAAGAACTTCGTGTTATACATGCTGATAGAAGTCGAACAAAAGGCTTTGGTGGTAAAACTAAGAACCTTGGTAAGTTCCATAAGTATGTCGAACAATGGCAACCTTTAACGCTACTAGATTACGGTTGCGGCAAAGGTGGTATTCTATCTGACTTAGAGTCAAGGTATCGACACATCAACTGCACAGGATACGACCCTGCTGTAATGATGTTTGCTAACGAACCCCAGCAAGTTGAATGTGTCTTTAGTAATGATGTGCTAGAACACATTGAGCCAGAGTATCTAAACCAAGTACTTACACATATAGATACGTTAAGTACAAAGTACATATGGTTACGCATAGACACTAAACCTGCACGTAAAAGATTAAGTGATGGAAGAAATGCACACTTAATACTAGAAGATCAGGCATGGTGGACAAACCAAATCAGTACACACATAAAGGGTATTATAGTTTACAATAATTTAAATAATAAAGGAAAACTAGATGTTGCAATCGAAAGATAAAATGATTCCAGGCGAAGCACTAATATACGAAAGAGCGGACGGAGTTGTATATGCAAGATATAGAGATGCTCCACATAATAAAATGCCTCGCTGGATTATAGGTGGCGACCCGGCAGGCGTTGCTAGAGCACAAGGTGATCTATTAAGTTATGCCGAATGGCAAGAACTGTGTGAGCTGTCGTTGAACTATCCAACTTTAAAGAAGTTATTGGACCAAGTAGTAACAACATACTATACTGTTAAGGATGCACAATGATATATCACGAAGCATGTGTAAGTAAGATGACACTGATACAATTAGAACGTAGTAGTAAACTGTTATCAGACTTAGTATCAGATAGATTTGATGAGTTTTATAAAACCTTTCCTAAGGGTTATATGAATTTTGCGGAAGGTAGTCGTAGTACAGAGTTGTATGAAGCATACAATGTGTTCCTAAGTCATTACCCAGGTTTCTCTGATTTATATCGATCTATTGTACCTACAATTAAATCAAAGATACCAAACTGGCAACAATACGCAATAGCAGGTTGGGTGAATGTTTATAACAAAGGCGGCTACTTAAACTGGCATAAACACGGTCCTGAGAATCAAGTACATGACGGAAGGTGGCATGGGTATGTTTGCGTAAATGCAGAACCTAGTCAAACAATGTATAGAGATAAAGATGAAGTTATTAAAACAATTGATAACCAAGATGGTTATATAACACTCAGTCCGGCAGGACTATATCATCGTGTTAGCGAGTGGGAAAAGGATACGCCTCGTGTAACCATAGCGTTTGATATTATTAAACGTGAGCAAATAGATCCTTTATTATTAAACAGATGGATACCAATAATATGAGACATAAATTAGCAGGCGTACTATTCTTACTATTAGGAATATACTTTTTAATACCAGACTTAATGCCACCTTCAATGGGTGCAGGCGCGGCAATGGAACACGAAATGCCGACACATAATAATACATTATTAGGCATTGGCGAAATGACTTGGATGTGGTTTACAATGGCACTAGTACATTTCATTATACGTGATTGTAATTGTAAGGAGTGTTGTAAGTGAGAATAATTGCAGGACCATGTCAGCACGAATCATTACCACAAAGTTTAGAGATTGCTAAAGAGTGTAAACGAGTATGCGACAAGCATGGTATTGAATACATATTCAAAGCAAGTTACGACAAAGCCAATCGCTCAAGCGAAAGTGGTATTCGTGGTCTAGGATTAGAAACAACGCTACTAGACTTCCTTGCACTTAAAGTAGAACTAGGTGTAAAGACATTAACTGATGTGCATGACTATGTGCAAGTTAATCGTATTGAAAGAGAATTTAAAGATGCAGTTGACGTGTATCAGATACCTGCATTTTTAAGTAGACAGACTGACTTGATTAAAGCGGCTTGTGCTACAGATAAAATTGTTAATATTAAAAAAGGACAATTCCTTGCACCGTGGGATATGAAAGGCATTCTATCTAAAACAGACGGTGCTAAAGAAGTTTGGATAACTGAAAGAGGAACAAGTTTTGGATATAATAGTTTGGTTGTGGATTTTACCGGCATTGATTATATGCTTTCTAATTTTAACTGCCCTGTGGTTTTTGATGCCACACACAGCGTACAGAAGCCGGGCGGCAACGGAAGTAGCAGCGGCGGGAATAGGGATTATGTTCCTGGCTTACTTCGTGCAGCAAGTGCTTTGGGTGTTAGGGATTTCTTTATAGAGACACACGCTGATCCAGAGATTGCTCCTAGTGACGGCCCCAATATGTTACACATAGAAGATTTTGAGGAGGTAGTAAATGACATCGTCAGTTATTCTTATACCCGCTAGATATAACAGCACACGCTACCCTGGAAAGCCACTAGCTATGTTAGATGGTGTTCCTATGATAAAACGTGTGTATGACGCTTGTGTTGCGTCTAAGATACCAACGTATGTGCTTACCGATGATATGCGTATTTTTAATTTATTTGGTCCTAGACAGTGTTGGATTGACCAAGAGAAAGAGTATGCTAACGGTACAGAACGATGTGCCGCAGCTATTACTGATAGCAACTTTATTAAGTACATTGGACATTACGACAATATTATTAATGTACAAGGTGATATGCCTGATGTAGACGTTGCTATGATACAGCAAGTACAATGGCATCTACAACATTACTCTGTAACAACAGTGTTTACAGAAATGCCTCTTTGTATGCAAGAAGATCCTAATACAGTTAAAATGATAAAAGCAGGCGACCAAGCTCTGTGGTTTGGTAGAGGTATTACTGGTTACGGTGATTGGCATTTAGGTGTATACGGATATAGACGTAATGCATTAGAAATGTACTCAACACTTGCAGAATATGAAGAAGAACAAATTGAGAAACTTGAACAGTTACGTTGGTTAAAAAACGGTTGGCAAATTGGTTGTTTGAGTGTAAACTATAATGGTACAGAGATTAATTCACCAGAGGACGTAGAAACATGGCACAACAAAAACTCCCAATAAAAGATGTATTAGCAGCTATTGATATGGGTGCTAGAAACGTGTGGGACGAACTTGACGAAGAAGAACGTAAATCTGTTGGCTTCTGGTTATTGAATCGATATGTAAGCAATGTCAAAGGTAGCTTTGAAAAACAAGCAATGGCTGTGTTTAAGACAAATGAATATTATAATAAAAACTGGAACGAGTTAGGAATGAAACATCCTAAGTTACAGTGGCAATTAATATGCCTAGCAGGCAACTCTAAGAAAATTGAATTTCATCAATGGATTGGATTTAAAAAGAAAACAGGCGGTAACGGAAACGGTGTGAAGTTACTACAAAAAATTTATCCTAATATGAAGGAAGATGAGATTGAACTCCTTGCTAACCTCTCTACAAAAAAAGAACTCAAACAATTGGCTAAAGAACATGACATCGAAATCAAACTCTAATAAGCCTTATGTATGTAACTACTGTGGCACAGGGTACTCTAGAGAAAAGACTCTTATGGTACATATGTGCGAGCAAAAACGTAGAGCATTACAACAAAAAGAGAAACGTGTACAATTAGGGTTCTATGCATTTAATCAGTTTTACAAATTAAGTGCCGGTGCAAAAAAAGATAAAACTTATCCTGAGTTTTGCAAGAGTCCGTATTATAATGCATTTGTAAAGTTTGGTAGTTTTGTTGCTAATGTAAAGCCGTTGTATCCTGAGAAGTATATTGACTACGTAGTTACTAGTGGAGTAAAACTTGACCACTGGTGTCGCGAAGACATGTATGAAAAATATGCTATTGGACTAATACGCAAAGAAGGTGTTGAAACAGCTCTTGAACGTAGTGTAATGACTATGATGGAATGGGCAGAAGAAAACAATAGTGTGTGGAATCATTACTTCCATTATGTAAGTTTAAATCGTGCGGCTTGGCACATTAAAGATGGAAAGATATCGCCTTGGCTTGTACTTAATTGTAAGAGCGGAAAAGAGATGCTAAGTAAGTTTAGCGATGAGCAACTTAATATAGTATTTCACATCATGGACCCTTCGCATTGGGCAATGCGATTTAAACGTACTCCTATTGATGTTGAATTAGTTAAAGACGTGGCAAAAGAATCTAATCTATGAAACCAGACAAGCATCAATATACCCGAGAAGAATGGCGGAGAATACGTCACTATAGACGATTAGAAAAAGAACAAAATAGAATTAAGAAGTTTGAAGAAACAGCAAAAAATAAACACAACCGCAACTTAGCATTTATTATTAGCCAGCCAAAAGCAGGTACATACCTTTGTGCTAACTTACTTAAAAACTTTGGCATGGTCGCAACAGGCATGCATGTTAAAAGTGGCAAGTACAGAGTATATGATATCACACAGCCATTACCTACATTTGAAAAGAAGAACGAGTTAAAAAAATATATACAAAGTGTAACACACCAAGTTGGTAGTTTTCAATCTATAATCGACTTAATGCCAACGGACGGTTTTGCTGTTGGGCATCTAGGGTATGAAGGAAAATATATAAAGCCATTACGCAATGTAAAGAAAATATTATTAACTAGACCGCATGACCAACACAAAGAATCTATAAAAAGATTTCAAGATGAGATGCATGGAGACACTTCAGTTACTGAAGAAGCATATCATAATATAGAACGTTGGAAGGATGAAGACAATGTATTTGAATTAACATTTAATGATCTTATCAAACCTAAATATGCTAAGTTAAGAAAACTTCAAACCTTCTTGTTCGGAGAAGTTAAACACGATGAAGTAGCAGCAATACACAAAGCACTAGCAGCTCCTTCGCCAACAAAGAGTAGTATACGATGAAAATATTAGATAACTTTTTACCTGCAAACGAATGGCAAGTATTACACGACAATTTAACAAGCGATACGTTTCCATGGATGATGGGCGATGCTGTTAGACAAGGTACAGAGACTGTACCTGATAAGTACAATTGGCAATTGTATCATTTATTTTATTATAATCCAAATATTATATCAGAAGCAATGCCATTGTTAAATGATCTTTACACTAAACTAAGAGTAGGAACATTTATGAAAGCAAAGGTAAATTGTAATTTTGTTACAAATGAAATTATTGAACATGGCTTACATACAGATATCGAGCCACGTAGTTTGGGCGAGTCAATGACTACAGCAATTTATTATGTAAACTCAAACGACGGTTATACACTTTTTGAAGATGGGACAAAAGTAGAAAGTGTAGCAAACAGACTAGTGATGTTTCCGTGTAATACAAAACACACTGGTACATCATGTACTGACCAAAGATACAGAATGGTCATAAACTTAAATTATATAGAGGTATAAAAATGGACAAGCGTATTCACGCAATTTTAGATCGAGAAGTAGATAGACAAGCATCAACTGTTGAACTTATAGCAAGTGAAAACTTTGCAAGTAACAGTGTAATGGATCTAGCAGGAAGTGTATTTACAAACAAGTATGCAGAAGGATATCCAGGCAATCGTTACTACAACGGATGTGATCATATGGACGAAATTGAAGCATTGGCTGTAGATGAATTATGTAAACTATTTAAGTGTGACTTTGCTAACGTGCAACCACACAGTGGAGCAAACGCGAATACGGCTGTATACCAGGCATTCCTAAAACCAGGTGACACTATACTAGGCATGGACTTAGCAAGTGGTGGACATTTATCACATGGTAGTCCGCCAAACATATCTGGTAAGATTTATAGTGCATGCAGTTATAAAGTAAAAGCAGATGGTTATTTGGACTATGATGAAATCGAACAAATGACAAAAGAGTATCGTCCTAAGATGATTGTTGCAGGAGCAAGTGCTTACCCTAGACAAATTAATTGGGAAGTGTTTAGAAAGATTGCAGACAAGTATGGCGCATTACTATTAGTAGACATGGCACACTACAGCGGTCTTATAGCAGGCGGAGCATACCAATCGCCACTAGCATATGCAGATGTAGTAACAAGTACAACACACAAGACCTTACGCGGTCCTAGAGGTGGTATTATACTATGGAACAACCCAGACTACACAAGGCGTATTAACAGTGCTATCTTTCCAGGAACACAAGGCGGCCCATTGATGCATATTGTTGCAGCCAAAGCACAATGTTTTATAGAAGCAAACACACAAGAGTTTAAAGACTATTCAAAGCAAGTAGTAGTTAATGCAAAAGCAATGTGTGCTGTGTTTAAAGACAAAGGATTTAAATGCTTGACAAATGGAACAGATTCGCATATAATATTATTAGACTTGAGTGATAGCAAATATAGCGGAAGAGAGGCTGCAGACTTGTTAGAAGAAAACGGAATTACAGTTAACAAGAACGGTATTCCAAATGATCCACGTTCGTTTATAGAGACAAGCGGTATTAGGATCGGAACAGCAGCTGAAACAACTCGTGGTCATGACGAACAATGGTTTAAGGAACTAGCGGATAAAATATGCCAGATATTGATATAGACTTTGCAGACAGGACATCAATTTTAAATAAGATTGATCATATAGTTGCAAGACTAGATAACAATAAGAAACATAACACAGGAGTCTATGTAACAGAGGCTCCTCATAATCCTGTTGACAACATATGTACAATAAATCATAAAGACGCAGACGATCGCGGCTACTTCAAATTAGACTTCCTTAACGTAAGCATATATAAGAGTGTTAAGGATGAACAACATTTAACAGAACTAATGGAAAGGATTCCAATATGGCAACTTCTGGAACACAAAGACTTCTCCGATCAGGTATTCCATCTAAACGGACACAGCGAACTATTACAGCAATTGAAGCCTACTTCGGTACAACAATTGGCGGCCACACTGGCGATAATACGTCCAGCAAAAAGAAACTTAGCAACGAAGAGCTGGACAAACATATTCGAGGAAGTTTGGACAAAGCCAACAAACGGTGATTACTACTTTAAGAAAGCACACGCATTTGCATACGCAATGAGCGTAGTAGTACATATGAATTTATTGTGTGAACAAATTAATGCAACACAAGATTAAAGTTGCTCCTACAATAGAGTGGACTAAGAAACCAAACAGAAAATATTTCCTTGAGCATTTAATAAATGACAACGGATATATGTCAATGGCAGAGATAGGAGTGCGTGATGGACGCACAACTTTTTACTTGCTAGATAAAATACCTTACTTAAAAATATATGCTGTAGATACAGACATACGTTTATTTTATAATGACGAAGTAGCAAAAAAATACGGCGATAGATTAATACCCATCAACGGTGACAGTTCTGTTGTAGCAGAACGTGTACCAAAAGTAGACTTAATCTTTATTGATGCTGATCATTCATATGATGGATGCAGAAAGGATATCCTTTTATATAGCAAAAGGATAAATGGCAATGGTTGCCTTAGTGGGCATGATATTGATTTCCCTGGTGTAAATAAAGCTGTAAACGAACTTGTTCGAACATATGAAGTAGGTCCGAATAATGTTTGGTTTAAATTTATTTAACTTTTCTTACCAGTTGTACATTTTTACGCTTAACCCTTTTAACACTTAGATTACCTAAGTTTACACAAGGGCCTTCGACAATACGTACATCTTTTGAATTCATTGTCATTATCGCATACTTAAACTTTGCCATTTCTTGTTTTAAGAAAATGTTTATAGGAATTAATCTATTTGATTCCCACCACCATGCTTCCCCCATTTCAAGAAACTGTTTCTTTGCTTCGTCCGTTTTCAAGTCATTAAAAACATACATGCTGGTAACAGCTTGGTCCTGATTAATTACGATGCCTACGTATTCGTTTCCGCCATAGCCCACTATGCTGATGAACGGAAAGTTTTCTTTTATGTCTTTTGTTAGCATTCGTTAATTGTAGTTCCTATTAATATAAATACAGTATGTCACTTATACCTAGATATTTAGTCAATAACAGAACCAGCCTTGTAGCCAATGTGACTGGATTCATAACGGAGTACAGACCAGTGTATCAAAGAAATATATCAGTTTACAGTGGAATAGATAATAAATTAGAATTCCAACTATTAAACCCAGATCAAAAACCAATTAACCCAACAGGGTCAACAATACATTTTGTTGCCTTTGATGAAAATAAAAATCAAATTATTAAACACACAGGTACTGTGTTAATAGCTAACAAGGGTTTGTTTAAAATTACAATTGCTGAAAATGATTTACTAAACATAAAACAACAGTACTTGTCTTATTCAATATATCTTACAGACAATACAACTAACGATAACACACTTACTTTTGCAGACGAGCAACTAAATGCTGTAGGTACAATATACGTAAGTGGATCAGCATTACCTGGACCACGTGATACTGTAGAGGTTACAAACTTTACACAAGACAGTGGTGACGTAACAATTTATAACAGCGATCATATATCAGCTGAACCTGCTATCAACGGTAACGAAGCTTTACATACAGCAGTCATATATACAAATAACTATATAGGCGATGTAACTATCCAAGCAACTCTAGAGAACCAAGTTGATTACACAACGGAGTGGAGTGATCTTGATATAGTTACATTTGTAGGCAGTGAAACAGAACCTCATTCTGTTAATTTTACAGGTGTGTTTAACTACGTAAGATTCAAAACAACTGCTAATCCCTCAGAAAAAATAACTAAAATTTTAGTAAGAAACTAGTTGACTTCATAACTTTTAGACTGTATAATAAACAGTATGAGTGTAGTCATTGAAACAGTTCTGACATATCTGCCCGCTAAGAGGAAAACAACTCCTAGTGGATGGACTTCATTCAATGCACCTTGCTGTATACATAACGGAGAAACCCGTGATGCGAAACAGCGTGGAGGTGTAATTCAAGAAGGTGGCGGCATCAGTTATCATTGTTTTAACTGTGGCTTTAAATCTTCTTGGCAACCAGGCAGACCATTCTCCCATAAGTTGCGTAAACTCCTACAATGGTTAGGAGCACCTGACGATATAATCAACAAGGTGGCATTTGATGTTATGAGAGAGAACGAGGGTGTTGAAGCAAAGCAAAGACTTGCCTCGCTTCCTACGTTTGATACAGTGCCATTGCCCGATGATGCTATAAAGATTACAGACATTACAAACTTTGACAAGTACAGTATGTCTGTTCTCGAATACATGGCCGCACGTAATCTTAACACTGATGATACCAGTTACTACTGGTCACCTAGTTTGGGATACCGTGATAGACTAATCATACCATTCTATTATGAAGATAGAGTTGTAGGCTGGACTGGGCGTAGTGTACTTCCGGATAAGAAACCTAAATACTTAACGGAAGTACAACCTGGATTTGTTTACGGACTAGATGAACAAAGTTACAACAAAGTATTTGCTATTGTTTGCGAAGGACAGTTGGATGCTATACACATAGAAGGTTGTGCAATCGGCGGCAGTGAAATAAGTGAACAACAAGCAATGCTATTAAACAAACTACAAAAACAAATTATAGTAGTGCCGGACAGAGATAGCGCAGGTAAAAAACTTGTAGAGCAAGCAATTGATCTAGGATTTAGTGTAAGCATGCCAGAATGGAAACAAGGCATTAATGATATTGGAGATGCTGTTAGCGAGTACGGCAGACTGTATACACTATACAGTATAACAAACTCTGCTGATGAGTCTGCATTAAAAATAAGACTGAGAGCAAAGAAATGGTTCGATTAATAATTGGTTTACTTTTTGGCATACTTATAGTATACTATACGTTATTACAACCTAAAGAAGTCAAACAAGAACCGCTAGGGTTTGCGCCTAGCATAATTACAGTAGAAGAACTTCCGGATATTGGGGCAACAGAATGAGTACAAGACAAAACACAGACTATGGATATGATATACAAAAAGTATATCTTGAGATGATGCTATCGGACGCAGAAAGTTTTGTACGTTGTCAGGCTGTGTTTGATCCAGATAGTTTTGATCGAAGACTAAAAGTAGCCGCAGAGTTTCTTACTAACTATGTAACTGAACACAACACATTGCCTACACGTGATATGATTAATGCAGCCGCAGAGCTACATGGTGAGAATAAAATGCGTGACCCAGGTGACTTAAATGAAAGTCATTATGATTGGCTACTAGCAGAGTTTGAAACGTTTAGTAAACACAAGGCACTAGAAGCGGCAATCCTAAAGAGTGCTGACTTACTTGAAAGCGGAGAGTATGGACAGTGTGAAGACATTGTTAAGAAGGCTGTACAGATAGGCCTACAAAAAGACTTAGGTACAAACTACTTTGCTGACCCAAGAGCAAGACTAGAAGGCATTAAGAGTGCAAACGGACAGGTAAGCACAGGCTGGGCAGCAATTGATAAGAAACTATTTGGCGGGTTCAACAGAGGCGAGCTTAACATCTTTGCAGGTGGCTCAGGTGCAGGTAAGAGTTTGTTCTTGGCTAACCTAGGAGTTAACTGGGCTGAAGCAGGCATGAATGTTTTGTACTTGACACTAGAGCTTAGTGAAGCATTGGTTAGTATGAGAGTAGACAGTATGATTACTGGCATACCTAGTAGAGATGTATTTAAGAATATTGATGACGTTGAAATGAAAGTCAAGATGATTGGCAAGAAGGCAGGCGCATTTCAAGTTAAGTATATGCCTAGTGGTAAGACGCCTAATGATGTAAGAAGTTATATTAAAGAGTATGAGATCAAAACAGGCAAGAAGGTAGACGTACTACTGATTGACTACTTGGACTTGCTTATGCCCAATGGCGCAAAGGTTAGTGCAGAGAACTTGTATATCAAAGACAAGTATGTATCGGAAGAGCTACGTAACCTAGCAATGGAATTAGGTTGTGTGTTTGTTACAGCGGCACAGTTGAATCGTGGTGCTGTTGAAGAGATTGAATTTGATCACTCGCACATATCAGGTGGACTTAGTAAGATACAAACAGCAGACAACGTGCTAGGTATCTTTACAAGTAGAGCTATGCGTGAGCGTGGACGTTATCAACTACAGTTAATGAAAACACGTAACAGTGGAGGCGTAGGACAAAAGATTGATCTAGGCTTTGATGTAGACACACTACGTATTGTAGACATTGATGATGACGATGATGACAGCTACGGTTCAGCACCAAGTGGTGGCGGAGCAAGTAGTATTATGGATAGCCTAAAGCGTAATCCAACTAACGCTCCTACAAACACTCAAAGAGAAGATCCTAGTGAAGGAACAACTAGTCCTAAGATAAAAGCAGAAGCTGATAGTACTAAACTCAAACAGTTCCTTAACAACTTAGGAACAGAGTAAATATAGCAAACGGAAAGGACATGTCAAGTAATGCTTACTCATCTACGCAAAAAACACTACAACTTTATCAAAGACGACCCAGTTAGGCCACACTTAACAACTGAGTGGAGAACACAATTTCCACGTGAAGTGTTTGCTCTATATGAAGATCGTTATGCAGAATACGATGAACTGCTTACAGAGAATCCTTTAGCAATCATATGTGTAGCCTACACAGACACAATTCCAACTACAGAAGCAGACCTAAACAACATAGGTTCTAAGGTTGCTGTGTTCTATACAGTGTGGAGTTATTCAAAAGGCGCAGGCAGAGACATAGTAAATCAGTCAGCACAATACATCAAACACAAGCGTGAATGCACTCGCTTTGTTACACTAAGTCCACTTACTTCAATGGCCGAACGGTTTCATCTAAAGAACGGTGCAGAGTTCATAGGCAAACATCCTAGCACACAGAACTTTGAATATCACTTGTGAAACTATACTGTGGACACATAGAGTGCAAGTGGACACACAACAGTAGTCTTGAATTAATATACTTTAGACAAAAGTATGGAGATGAACTCTACACTGCAATCAAGTCCACTGGAGAAATAATCACTCGTCGCTACAACAGCAGAACATTACCCGGTGACATATACAAACATGTAGACTTCTATCTGACCTCACAAGATACCAAAGCAACAACAATGTTCCTACTCAAGTGGGCTGACAGTCTAGACAAGGAGACCATATGGGACCGTACAGTATAGCTACACAACGTAAACGTCATCAGCAGCTGATCAAACTAAGTGAAGATCCCAACATAAGCCAAGAGTTTAGACAAGTGTATGCACAACTAGCAGATGGTATTGTGTTTACAAAAGATGACTACGAAGCTAGAGTAGTTGAAGTATACACCGCCGTCAAGGACAAATTCTCTTAGCACTGCTGGCTACATCAACATTGTTGGCCACAATCAATCCAGTAATAGCATTAACAGTGGCTAGATCAACAGCTTGCATATCCTCGATATCCCAAAACAAGTGCGGAACCATTTTGAGTAGTACTATCTCTTCAAACGTGGGCTTAGTGGGCAGTAGTGGATTTACTTCTACAACACAACGATAACCAGTAGCTTCTAGTGTGGTGTATACATCAAGTGCTTGTAGTAACCAAAACACTGTGATGTCTGCACCAGTAGCAGGCTCCTTAAACTCAACATCATCAAACATACCTTCATATGGCCTTCGACCCACAAGTTCATCATGCAGTGTTTGTACACCGTATATCTCTTCACGCAGTGTGTATTGAGGTAGCAGTCTTGCTGTAGTAAGGGATATGTCTGGGGGAGCAATGTATACTTCTGAATCGGCATCACTAGTGGGTGTTTCTGCTGTTGCAAACGTAGCGAGAAAGACACATAGCACAAGTAACTGTTTCACACAACTATTTAGCGGGCGAGTCAAAAAAGCGCGAAGCGTTTGCGCCAAAAAAGCCGCACAGCGGTTAACGCAGATTTCGACGTAAGCGCGAAGCGCAAAGCGGTTTTAGCAAAAATAGTATCACAGTACACAACACCCTACAACACATCTGTTTTATCACAACCATGCATATAGACTGTTTACAACGTGTTGCTTTCAGTCGTAAACAACGGTTAGCTAAAAGATGATGTTTTAGATACACATCGAGTAGCGCACACAACGTATTTGCCGCGCATACTAGCTCTAACGTAGTGCTTAGTGCGATCCACGCTGTACAACGCTTATACGCACTCTAAGGTGCCATTGCCTGTGTATGCAAGTGTAGCATACATTCTATCTTTCTCTGATGAAAACAACAATTGATAGTCTGATGGTTGTTCTGTGTATATGCCACGTAAGCTAAGATCAGTAGCAAAACAAAATGTATTGATGTCCTGCATAAAGTCCGTTACTGTGTCATCATAGTTGATGTTGAGTAAATACATATACATACTTATAAAGGAACGCTATGTACACACTAGAACAACTGAACGCTTATCAACAATGGATACAGCATCAACAGGGTCATCCTACTGAGCCCCTACACTTCCTTAATACTCTGATGAGAGACTTTGCACTTACTAAAAATCAAGCTGAAAGTGTGTATGCGTCACTTAGGGACTGGGAACTAAAGTAAACACACTACGTAAGAGCTAAAGCTCTACACGCTACGCTAGTTCGCTTGCGTGTGCTTGCTTGCATACTATATAAGAGGAACAGTCCGAAATGGGTTCTACAGTGAAAAAATTTGGTCGCGCAGTTTTTTAGGGTCAAGTACTTATAGAAGTGAGGTGGTGATTTGTACTGCACCATTTTTAAAAAGTTGTGGACTAACGCTGTGCTAAGTTATTGTTTTTATTATGTTTTATATACCCCGACCCCTCGAAATATTTTTTTTATTTTTCTTTCGCCTCGGAGCCGAGACTTGATGCCTCGCTCAAAAAAAATCCCTAGCATTGCTGCTAAGGAAGTTTTCCCACACTAAGTTCTTTCTGTGTTCACGTAGCACTAGCTGTCTAGTGTGTTGTAGACTACATGCTACGTTGTACTAGTTGGGGAGCGTGTCCTACACTGTCCTCCCATCAGCCTAGCCTGCTGTATACTTTAGTCTGCTCTTGAACCTGCGTAGCAAGTAAAGCCTGCTGCTTTAAACACTTGTGCCGCTGCTCTAGCACCCTCTTCCTTGGTGCTCATACACTGTGTGCCTAGTCCACTTGGGTTCCATATGCTGTATGCACCTTGGTAGTCCTTCTCAAAGCCTGCTGCTTTCATGCGCTTGCCCAGCTTGGTATTACCCTTGATGTCCCATATGTTGACCCAAGCAAAGCCACAGTAGGCATGCTCACCATACTGTTCTATGTATGCTGTTGCCGCATCATGTGCATGCTGTAGTGCCGCTGCTTTAATAGTCTTTAGATCTTCTACAGTGTAGTCGTTCAATGTAGTAGTTGTTAAGTTTAATGTTGTCATTTAGTTTGCCCTCTAATGTTTAAGTTATGTATACAGTATACGATCAGTTGTGCGGTCTGTCAACCCCTAATCTTGTGGAACAACACCATCTCCACCACATGCTGAACAGTCTACTTCAGTACCTGCTGCTGTGTACTCATCGCCCCAGTAGAGTGTGTCGAGGTCGTAGCCTTCACCACAACACTCTTCACAGTCCACCATCTCTATCTCATCCATTATGCTAATACC
>Ga0208897_1000250_pt1 | contig 26083 bp, 43 predicted proteins | sample ColrivemetaGS697_FD_187594 | JGI IMG/M metagenome (GOLD analysis project Ga0208897, IMG submission 187594) | Estuarine microbial communities from the Columbia River estuary, USA - metaG S.697 (SPAdes) (version 2) | ecosystem: Environmental > Aquatic > Marine > Intertidal zone > Estuary | place...
AATAGTTACAACACCTATGGTTACTAATACATACACCGATGGCACACTTACTTCAAGCGCAGCAGCAGATTCAGTAGCAGTATCAACTGTAACTGACCCAGGTAGCTTTACAGGACGTATGGATCAATCAAGCCAAATGTTAACACTAGATCCTCACAAAGGTGTTGGTATTGCAGAAGGATTTAGTGCAGGGCGTATTACACACGATATGGCACATGGATATAGTGCTGAATCAAACGTAGTTGGTTTAGGCCACACTACTACAACTGATGATCTTCTATCAGTTGGTTTAGGTATTAATCGTATAACAACTGACATAACTGGTTCTGATAGCACAGGAAGTATGTCAACTACTGTATTAAGCTTCAGTGCAAGCAAGCACATCGACGATCGCGATATGACAGTAAGTGGTACAGTAAATACTTCAAATACAGACTTATCATATACTAGAACAATAGGCGACTTTAGTGCAGCAGGATCTACTACCTCAAGCGACAGATGGGCAACACTTACAGTAGAAAAATCTACAGGTACAGTTCGTCCGTTTGCTGGTTATACATTAGGTAGAAACAGTCACGAAGCATTTACAGAAACAGGTGATGTTCAAGCAGCATTACTAGATGCAGGCACTAGCGACACATATCGTTATGCTACACTTGGTGTTAATATTGATACAGGTAGTTTAAATGCAAGTTTTGCTAGAGACTTTGATGATGCACAAACAACCCGCATAGGACTAGGTTTAAATCGTGCTGTTAATGAAACTATTGGCATTGAAGCAGGTGTTAACAGAGTTATAGCAGGTGATAATACAAGTACAACCATAAACGCAGGACTTACTTGGAAGTTCTAAAATAAATACTATATGAAATGGATAAGCGAATGGTTGTTCAAGGAACATATAGAAAAAATGGTGGAGGAAAAGTTTCAGGAGAAATTACTTGAAACCTACCTTCACACCCGACGACAAGAACACAAAGCAAGAATTGCCCGAGTCAGGGCAACGCTTGATAATACGTCATCAAGGGTTCCGGAAGAAGTACAACCCAAACTACAACCCAATAGTAGAGTACGAACGGGGAGTGCCGAATCCAAACCACAAGAGTCGACCTCTGCGGCCGCAATGAAAGCAAAGTTGTTAGGAATTAAAAAATGAGAAAAGTATTATTTTCGCCGCTTTGGAGCGTATTACTATTAGGTGTCCTAAGTTATATATACTATTTAAATCCAGCATTTATAGAAAGCATACGACTACGATACTTTGACACACTGATTGTTAATCAACAGCCAGTGGAAAACAACATCTACACAGTGAACATCGATGAACCGAGTTTAGAGGCATACGGACAATGGCCGTGGCCGAGAGGTGATTATGGTAGCCTTATAGAGGACTTATATGCCAGAGGCGCTGGACTTGTGGTGTTCAATGTGTTAATGTCAGAAGAAGACAGGAGTGGGCAGGATGCTGCCCTCTCCGATATAATGCAACAATACCCTGTGATTGTCACAATGTTGGGTGCAGCGGAGAATAAAAATGAGCCGATCAATCCTGGTGCTACTATTGTTAATAGCGATTATCTTTATACCATCCCTAGTGTTCCTGGTATTATTGCTAATGTTCCTGATGTGGAGTTCTCAGCGTTCGGATCGGGAATAACAAATAGTTGGCCAGAAGTAGATGGTGTGACAAGACGCATACCACTAGTGGTTGAAAGCGGAGGCACATTGTATCCAAATGTCACTATGGAAGTTCTACGTGTACTAGCAGGCGATCCTAGCTTCCAAATCAAACTATCACCTATGGGCGTAGATAAACTACGCATACCAGCATATGGTATAATACAAACATCACCTACAGGCGAAGTATGGATAGACTGGAGTCAGCGCAGCAAAAGCATAAGCGCAGTTGACTTACCAGATGACTTTGCTGGCGGCATAGTGTTTGTAGGACCAACAGCAGCAGGGCTTACACAGCCACTAGCAACAGCAGCAGGCAGTGTATTTCCACACGAAGTCCAAGCAGCAATGCTAGGAACAGTGTTTAATGAATCAAATATCAGCAGACATCCAGACGCAGAGCAGTGGGCAGAACTAGCAGCTCTAGTTGTAGCCGGCGTACTGTTAATCGTACTCGCCCGTTGGACATTTGTAGGCATAGCCTTCTTTGTGTTGTCCGTGGGCGGGTTTATAGGAGGGAGCATATATGTTTTCAATACACAAAATATTCTTATCGATGGTGCTGTTATCAGCGCTTTCATCTTGCTCGTTGGGCTCAAACGATACGTTGTCAAGTTCGTCGACGAGTTCTTACAAAAGCAAGCCATCAAAAAGCAATTCGAAGGTTATGCATCACCAACAGTGGTTAGACTACTTCAGGAGTCGCCAGAGCTTATTAAGTTGGGCACTAAACGTGAGGTAAGCATTGTGTTCTCAGACTTGCGTGGCTTTACACCGCTAGGAGAAAGTTTTGGTGATGATGTACAAGGTTTAACAAAAATAATGAATGGCTATATGGATGCTATTACAGAACCTGTGCTAGACGCAGACGGAATGATTATTAAGTACATAGGCGATGCTAGTATGCACATACACAATGCACCTATAGATGATCCTAACCATGCTCGTACAGCAGTACAGTGTGGCTTAGACATGCTTAAAGCAGTGGAGAAGTTCAATGAAGACATTATCATACCTCAAGGAAGACCTGCCGTTGGTATGGGGGCTGGTATTAATACTGGACTTGGATACTTGGGTGAAATGGGCAGTACAAAAAGACACAGCTACGATGTCCTTGGAGACGCTGTCAGCACCGCAGCGAGGGTAGAAAGCAAATGTAAAGAATACGGATGCTTATTACTTGTAGGCGAAGCAACTTATGAAGCAACAAAGGATGACTTCTTCTATCTTAAAGTAGATGACTTACAAGTAAAAGGCAAGAGTGTAGGACTAAGTATCTACACAGTATTAGATGATGTTAGACCTGCTTGGAAAAGTGCTAAAAAACATCACAATACAATGCACGATCTTTATCGTATGCAAATGTTTGAAGAAGCAGCAGCACAGTGTAAAATGATTCGTCGCAACTTTGACGGACGCATGGAAGGCTACTACGATATGTGGATTGAACGCTGTGAGTATATGGCAACACAAGACCTACCTTCAGATTGGAATGGAATTTTCGTAGCCACAAGTAAATAATGTATGCTCAATTATATAAAGAATCTTTTCGGAAACAACACTGAATACAAAGGCCAAGACGTTGAAGATATCAATGTAATATGGCTGCACGGCGCAAATCAAACCAGTCTTAGTTTTAGATACTTACAAACAAAAACACAGTTCTCAAAAGAGATAATGATCAACTATTCAAGTATGGATAAATTCTATGACAACTTGGATATGATTACAGAGCAGTGTCAAAATAGAGGACCGCACTTTGTTGTAGGACACAGCATGGGTGGATTGTATGCACTACATCTAACCAAGTATTTGCGTGTAATAGGTGGCGTTAGTATTAGCACACCGTTCCGCGGCAGTAGTACAGCTGATTGGGCAAAGTATATTGTGCCAAGTTATCCACTGTTTAGAGATATAGGCAAGCGCAGTGATCCTATCAAACAAGCAAATGAAATAGAGTTAGATATACCTTGGACACAGATTGTAAGCACTACAGGCAGTGTTCCGTACCACAACGGTCCTAATGATGGAGTTGTCACTATTGCTTCAATGTCACATAGAACTGATATGGAGTTTGTAGAGGTAGCACATACACACTACGAAACTATGTGTTCTGATCGTGTTGCTGAGATTGTTGCCGAACGCTATTCTCGTGCTTTAACAACAGTGCGTTAACTTGGTCAGTTTTTATTAACCATCCACTTTCGTTTACTACAAATACATCTCCGGGTTGATACAACGGATGATCCTTATTACCGGGATTTCCTTGTCTATCTAAACCCATTACTTCTCCGGGCCAATCGCCTTCTATACAAAAGTTATCACCGGCTTGCATTATATTATAATCCATCCACATCATTGTACTTTCTCCACTGGTTTTACATGAGTGTATTTTAATGCAAATAAAGTTGCATGTCTCGAATCATCAATATCTACATATATATCACAGCGGCAGTATACATCTCCGGGCAAACTTGTACTGCTACTACGCAACAGACGCCATTCCCAGTTGTTTTCTTCTACTGTACGATAAAGATCATCACCAAGTTCACGCCTAATCCATATGTTCTCCATATCAGTATTGGCATGTGTCCACTTGTATTCACATTGTCCTAAATAGTATCTCATAAAAATACTTAGTTATTACGTGAAGTTCTTTTCTTTAGTTCTGGTTTATTTGGTTCTTCTTTTAGTGCAGGCTTGCCGGTACTATTGAACGTTTCGCTGCGGCTTTGATACTTAACAACTGCTTCGTCTAAGAACGCTTGTTGCTCTGGATTAAGACTAGCTCTATGCTCTAACACCATACTAAGTTTGCTGTTCAAACGAATCATATCGTTGTCCAACATACGCACACGGTCAACAAGACGTATTAGTGTGCCCATGCTTTGTCCGATAACAGGATCAATAGTTTCTGTTACCCATTTCCAGATGAAAAATATAAAATATCCCATGCCAAATGCAGCAATAACTGGAAAGCCAAAGTCTTTGATTGCGCCTGCTATATCCATTTATTCGCTAAACATTCCGATTAGGTCTGGACCAAAACTACTTGCTGCCCATCCAACTGCTAACATGGCAACTACACCTAAAAACAGCCATTTCATTTTAAAATCATCTACGCTCATTTTTATTGCTACTAGTTCATTGCCTAATATGCGTAACTGTATTTCCATTTTACCTTTGTCGTCTACATTAGTCTCTTCTGGCATCATCTTTTCCTTCGTTTGCTGCAATTCTGTCAATATTAGGCTTAACTCCAAGTGCGTAACTTAGTAGTGCATCTATCTTAACCAAATCGTTGTTCATTGTTTGTACGCGGTTGTCCAGCGAGCCGATAATACCGTTGAGTGTTTTCACACTGTCTTCAACGCCGCCTAGGATAAAACTAAGTGTTAGGAAAACAAAATATCCAGCAGCTAATGCTCCTGCAATAGGAAATCCTACTTCACTTGCTAGTGTTAAAAAATCCATTAACCGCGCCCTCACGCTCTGCTATTATATATGTATTTATTAAAAAGGACCCAAAGAATTTGTCGGCATTATGAAATCAACGTCAAGTATTTTTAATATATCTTTAACGTCTGTTAGTGTCAACAACGGCTCGACACCACTATGAAACCCTGATATTGGACACGGCTTTAAGCCATCATTGTACTCTTTGATTATAGTATGTGCTATCTGTCTGGGTGTTTGTTTTTCCTGTAATAGCTGATGTCTCCATATAGTTGAATATGTGATTGGCTCATCTGGGTCAGTTGATCGTTGTCCTAACCTAAGTTCAAATAAATCATAAAGAATAAACTCAGCTGGGCTTATTTCAGGTAATAATGCAGTTTCAGCAAACCAGCAGTAAAAAGATAAGTTACCTCCAAAATATTTTACCAAACGTTTTGCAACATGGGTTTTAAATATATAAGGTGTAACATTTGGTCTTAGTTTTAAGTGATACCCAGGATATGTTAATCCTAGTCGTTGACAACTGAGCTTTGTCCACTCAGTTACACCTCGTAGTGTCCAGTTTCCGTGAGCATTGCACGACGGTGTATTATCAATGTTGTAAGGACGAAAGAAAAAGTTCTTGCTATCAAGTATCACATACTCCTCTGTCTTTATAACAGAATGTCCTAATATTTTCAACATTTGCTGGCCAACCCAGCCGCCTAGTTCCAGTTCATAATCCAAGTGTTGAGGAATGTCCTTAGGCCAAAAATGACTTGATGGATATGTAACCACACTAAACTTGTAAAGTAAAGTTTCATTGATGTTAGTGTTGAACCACTCTAACCATTCCTTGTATTTTTTGTCACTTTCATTGTGAACAATCACTATACGACATGGCTCTAAAAATGCACTAATACTACGGCACATCATTTCAAACTTCCATTTGTCGTGTTGGCATGTAACTACAAATAATGTTTTCTTCAAGGTTGACAATCCTTTTAACTTGTAGTATATTTAACTAAAGTAAATCAGGAGAAACAAAATAATGGCTACAACTGAAGAAAAAGCAGAACTAGTAGAAACACTCAAAGGCCCACGCTTCTATAATATCCAACTAAACGGATACGGCGGCGAAAGTGCATACATGACTGTTTCAAAAGAAGCACACGACTTTTGGCAACCTATTTGTGAAGAACATGGCGATTATGATTTAACTACCTACATGAACAGCGACGAAGATGAAGAAGCAGAATACGAAAACATCGAAAGCGTTCCACCAGAAGCACAGTTCTTGCATGATCCAGATCACGACAACTACAAGCGTCCTTGGTATGAGTCGCACACAGAGTTTGAACACTCAATGGGAGTCGAATGGGGTAGTGCATACATAGTAGTGAACGAAGTTGATTCAATGGAGTACAGTGCAGGTCATGTTGCTAGTGTCATCGAAGGTGAGAACTTGCAAGACATGTTGAACGAACTTGATGAAGCAAGTGGGTATGAACTTGAACCGGTTGTCATGGGCTGTGAAGATGAAGCACCAGAAGGCACAGAATATATTGCACAGTTATACTCAAGCGAAAAAGGTCAGTTCTTTGATGGCGTTATTGAAACTGTAGGCGAGTTTGATATTAAGAAACTCAAAGTGTACACTACAGAATATCTAAACGGTGAAGACACTGTTACATCAATTGAGTACGATGGAGTTGAAATCGATAACAATGGTGGAGATACTAACGGTAAAGGTTATTCAGCAAGTGTTTGGAAATACTAATGAGCAAATATGAAAAATCAGCAAAGATTGACTGGAGTATTCACGCTCACATCAATCAGCCCTATCGTACACATTCTCTGCTATGGGAACAAATTGATGCAATGGCAATCATTGAAACCCAAGATGAACTAGAAGAGTCTATTCAACAAATGAGTCAGTTTCCTGAAGCAGTTGAAATGTTAAATACCATTGGAGTTAAAACTAATGGTAAATAGACTAACATACAACGTAGATGAAATATTTCAAGACATTGACGGAGATCCGGAAAATGTTAATATGACAATACCACCCGAGATCATGGAATCGCAGGGATGGAAAGAAGGAGACACATTGAAGTTTGTGATAGAGAACGGTACAATCGTTATTACTAAGGTAGATAATGGCGAAGGATGATAATACGATCGAAATAGAAGGCACAATAGTAGATGTGCTTCCTAATCAAATGTTTAAAGTAGAGCTTGAAAACAAACATCAAGTAATCTGCTACACAGGCGGCAAAATGCGCCGTTTTAGAATTAGACTAGTAATGGGTGACAGAGTCAAAATAGAAATGACTCCGTATGATCTAGACAAAGGTCGAATAACATTTAGAATCTAAGGTTGACAAGCGTCTAGTGATGTGTTATATTATATATAAGTTAACAAACTTAGGGCAATACTATGATAACAGTAACAGGCGGCAATCCCAAGCAACGTAGATATGTAGAGAGTATGGTACAGTTTTGTATCGATACTCTAATGCCACGTATGCGTACACTTGAAATAGAAGTAAAACTATGCTCACCAAAAGGTGCCATGGGCTACTGCTTAGAACTTGACACTAATAGAGAGTTTGAGATCGAAGTTGATCGCACACTGTCTTATCGTAAGATGCTGGAAACTGTAGCACACGAAATGGTGCATGTAAAGCAGTATGCAAGACGTGAACTGCATCCTTGTATGCACACTTGGTGTGGTAAAACATACAATCCTGAGAAAGTGAGCTACTGGGATCTTCCTTGGGAGATCGAAGCACACGGCCGCGAAACTGGATTGTTTGTGCGCTGGGCAGAAAAAGAACGTGTTGCTCACTTAAAATGGACACAGCTATAGGTTGACATTTATTTAAAATACACTATATTAATACTAAGGCAAAACAGAAAGGCACCACATGTCACAACGTGTAAACAACTTCAAAGGCGGCATTCAGTCAGGTACAACTGCACTAGATGCTGATAGTTCTAAACTTGATAAACAACTCAAGGAATCAAGAGATAACATACGTGTACCTGATCTTAATATGATCAAACAGTTTTCATATGAAGATAAAATAAAATATGTTGGCGACAACTGTTTTGGATTTGCACCAGATGGCGGCGCATGGTTTAAAGGCGACAAACTAGTAGCAGTATTTGAAGCTAAGAAACAAGGGCTTGGTGGCAATGCATACGAACGTTGGTGGGATAATGCGTGTACAGCAAAACATATTAATCCAGATGTAGTATATGTAACGTTTTGTTCAGGACCAGGTTCTGCACAAGGACAATGTTTAGATAATCTTCGACGCAAAGCAAACATCATGTTAGGCGAAAACTTCAAGTTTTATATGTCACCTGAAGGCTTTACATTTGATCAAGTTAGTGCTATAATGCAAGAAACATTGGAAGGAACATTATGAAACCATTATACATGTGGGCAGGCGGCAAAAACAAAATGATACCAAAGTACTTGGATAATCCAAGTATTCCAACTAGTGGCTACGACACGTTTGTCGAGCCATTTTTTGGTGGCGGAGCAATGACTATTTGGGTATATGAAAACTGTCCGGATGTAAAAAGGTTTGTTATTAATGATGTTAAAGAAGAACTTGTAGGCATATATGAGGCTATCAAGAACGATGTTAACAACTTTATTAAACGTATGGATGCACTTGAAGCACAATACATGCCGTTGGATAAAGACAAACGTAAGGAATGGTTTTATAACCTTCGTACACCATATGCAACCAATGTACACAACTGGACTGCTACAGAAGAAAGTGCTACACTTTATTTCTTGATGAAAACAGCATTTAATGGCATCTGGCAAACTACTAAACGTGCAAATGGCAGATTTGATACTCCGTTTGGATTGGGTAATCAAAAAACAACAGTGTATGACAAAGAAAACGTAATGGAATGGCATACGTTTTTACAAAAAGTAGATGTTTATTGCGGAGACTGGAAAGTGGCAAGCGATGCAGTAGCAGGCGAACGTGCGTTTTTCTTTTATGATCCGCCTTATAGAGATAGCTTTACAAGTTACGGCGAAGGGTTTACTGACGCAGATCATCAAACTCTAATAGAGTATTGTGTACAAAAAGATTTGCAAGGAGATATTGTATTTTATTGTAACAGAGATGATGCACAAGATGGTTTTTTTGATGCACACAAGGCACATCTAAATGACAGTTACTTTGATATAAAATACACAGCCGGACGTAGAGCTACTGAAAAAGACAAAGATGGTAACGATACACGTACAGCAAAAGCAGCCAAAGAAATACTGTTACATTCAACTATAGTAAAACCAGTTGAAGTATTTGCCAACGGTTTATGTGAAGTTGTTGGTTGACAAGTGTGTGCCTGTATGCTATAAAAGTGTATAGGCACACACACGAGGCACAACATGATCAATCAACTAAATCTTAATGATGTATTTGAAAAAACATACAATGCATCTGATGTTAAACTACTTGCGTTTGCAGCATATCGTATCAACAAAGGGTACGTAAAAGCAACACAGCGATTTAGTGAAAACAATCCTACAAAGTTTAGCAACAAAGAAATTGTAAAATATTCTTTGGAGTATAATGCAAACAACGAAGCATATGTTCCAAGTGATTTTATCATGCCAAAGATTCTTGACGAAGATCACGTTGCATTGGCTGCGGCAGATAAACATATGCGCCGCTATACATTGCTTGGTCTTGGAGATTTAAATGACTTCCAAGCTGATATGTTTGAAGCATATTCGCAAGACGAACTTCCAGTTAATAAAACAGGACTTATTGCATATCTTCCAGCATTTGTAGAACGTGAGCTTGAAGACAAGATGTACAAGCGCCGTCTTAAAACAGAGTTTAATAATAGTGCTGCTATCAACGATAAAAAGATCATTGGCGAGCTTGAAATCCTCAAGCGTGTATACAGTGTTAACTATGAAACATTCTTTTACACTGCTGGCTTCAATGGCAACTTGGTTATGTTTTCAAACAAGTTTGAATACAAGACTGGCGAAGTATTTGGATTTCGAGCCAATGTCAAAAGTCAACAAACAGATCGAGACACTGGACTTACAGTAAACAAAATTAACTATGTTAAACTGGTGAGGATGGACTAATGAGTAAGTATGGACCTAAAGTTTACGCATCAGACGTAATAAAAACCAAAGGGCATTGGGCAGTAGGAACAATATGGAATACCGAAGGTAGCAAAGGCACTTACAACATCGAAATGTTAGAAAAAGGTTTTAGTTGTGATTGCCCAGCATTTAAAAAATGCAAGCATATTAAAACGATTGAACAAGCATTTGAAGGAGAATACTAATGGAGTTTATTACAGCACAGCATTTAGTACTGCTATTAACAGCAATAGTGTTTACTGCATTTGGATACTGGACCGGTCGTAGGTCTCAAACAGAAGATATAGTCGAAGCTACTCTTGACAGTCTTATTAATGATGGATATGTTAAAACTGAAGGATATGGTAATAATATGGAAATCATTAAATGGCAAGATTGGTGCAAGGAGAATGATTAAACTTCAAGGTAAACTACCTCGTAAAATTTATCTAGCATGTAGTGGCGGCATTGATAGTATGGCTGCTCTAGACTTTCTTCGACGTAATCATGATGTACATGTACTACATTTTGATCACGGAACCGAACATGGCCGTCAAGCCAAAGAGTTTGTAGAAAACTACTGCATGAGTAGAGGCATTCCGGTGACCACAGGTGAAATACGTGGCACAGTGCCTCCAGGTCCTAGTAGAGAAGAATGGTGGAGAGAGCAGCGTTATGCCTTCCTCAACAAGTTTGCTGGAAATACTATTGTAACATGCCATCACTTGGATGATTGTGTAGAAACTTGGGTATGGAGTAGTATGCATGGCACAGGAAAATGGATCCCTTATCGTCGAAACTATGTAGTACGACCATTTCGTTTAACTCGTAAAAGAGATTTTGAGCTATGGTGTAATCTTAACAATGTTCCACATTTAGAGGATGACAGTAATGAAGACATCCATTATACTCGTAACTATATTCGACATGAAATGATGCCTAATGTACTAAGAGTGAATCCAGGCATTCATAAAACTATTGCAAAGAAGGTAAGAGATGAAAGGCAAGATCTCTAAAGATGACAGCAAAAAACTTGTGCGTGAATGGAAACAGCATTTACAAAACAGCAGGCTTACTGAACAACAACAGATTAAACGAGCCAAAGAGTTTGCTAGAAAAGGAATGAAACCAAATGAAAGTTAAGATTGGCAGTTATCCTAATAGATTGATTTGTAACATACACAGTAACCATATGAATAAAAAGTATGGTTATGTAGACTGGTCAGACAATCAAGATTATGAAGATCATGTACTAGAAGCAATCGACGACGGTTTGCAAAGGGTGTATGATGTATTCAACTGGATTTGGTTCGACAGACGCACACAAAAGATTAAAGTGCGTATTGATAAGTGGGATACTTGGAGCATGGATCATACCCTTGCTCATATTGTCCTGCCTATGCTTGTACAACTCAAAGCAACTCAACACGGTCATCCAGCAGACTTGACAGAACAAGAGTGGGACGAAATACTAGATGAAATGATTTGGGCGTTCGAACAAAAGTGTCGTGACGATTGGATGGAAGACTACGATTACAACAAATGGGATAGCGAAGGTGTAAAGGCGCACCAAGAACGTATGACAAACGGTTTTAACTTGTTTGGCAAGTACTTCGAATCATTGTGGGATTAAATAAATACAAATCATAACATAGGGAGTACGAATATGGCAAGACATGACTATATGGGCTTTTCTGAAACGCTCGAAGAAGACGACTATGGACTTATTATAGGAAAAGATGGTAATATAAAAGGAATATGGGTTCCAAAAGAAATGGAGTTTCTTAATCAGCTTCCATCAAGTATCGTAAATGTTTGTAAACTATACTTTGATGTTGATCCAAATGACGAATCCAACTATCAAACATTACATTAGAGGTTTTAATGACACCACAAGAAATAGCTGAATACAAAATGCACTGGATGAGCAAAGGAGCTCATTCAGTTCGTTTACACAGCGACCTAGACACTCAAGGTAAAACTTGGTGTAGACGCAACTTAGAGCGGCATCAATGGAAAATGAATACGTGGACAGATAACTACGAACATACATTTTATTTTGAACTTGAAGAACATGCTCTAAAGTTTGAACAACAATGGCCCCGATTTACTAATCAATAGTTGACAAATAAAAAAATAAAAGTTATACTGTTTAATAACAATAAGGAGTGCATTCCGCATGGATGAAAACTTAACAAAAACAGAAGCAGTTGGTAGACTAATCAGTTTGGCTAAGGAAGTCGAGATTAGAGATCCTATTGACTGGAATAAAATGAAAGTAACTGAAGAGCAAGTATTTGAAGTTATGGCAGCAAATGTCATCGATCAACTTTTTAGTATACCTGAAGATCACAGAACAACAGTAGCAATGGCTACTATGACAAAGTTACTTGTAGAAAATTTTGTACTATCAACCAAACTAGCAGAAGAAAGAGAAAAAAATGCCATTAGTACCAATCGTAGTTGAATCAGAAGCAAAAGGCGAACGTTCATACGACATTTACAGCCGCTTGATGAAAGACCGCATTATTATGCTCAACGGACCAGTTGAAGATAATATGGCTAACTTGATTGTAGCCCAGATGCTGTACCTAGAAAGTGTTAATCCTGACAAAGACATTAACTTGTATATTAACTCGCCAGGCGGCGCTGTAACAGCAGGACTAGCTATCTACGACACTATGCAGTTTATTAAGTGTGATGTGCGTACCATTGTAATGGGTCAAGCATGTAGTATGGGTTCGTTTCTTGCACAAGCAGGCACAGCAGGTAAGCGTACTGTACTACCAGAATCACGTACAATGATTCATAGAGTAAGTTCGGGCACAAGAGGAACCAGCGGCAGTGTACATGTACAAGAGCTACAGTTTGAAGATGCACAACGTGCATTTGAAGAAAGTAAGAAGATTAACCGACGTCTTACAGAGCTTTATGTGCGTCATAACACAGCAGGCAAAACATACGAAGAACTATTTGAAACTATGAAGTTTGATACATTCTTAACAGCACAAGAAGCAGTTGAGCATGGGCTTGCTGATAAGGTAGTTGAACATAGATGAAGTTTAGCTGTTCAATAGATTTTCATTTACCAACACAAGAGTTGTATGATATCTATTGGAATGAGTTTGGACACAAGCTCGATGACAGAACACTTTACAAAGACGACAAAAGAATAATGCCAGTGGTTACAGGATTTTTAATCACTGGCAAGGACATTAAATGGCCAGTACAATCGTTGCTGGATGCTCTTGATATTGAGCTACAAACTGCTAGACTATTTGTAACCAATCCTCACCGTAAGTTACAGATACACAAAGATTGCTTAGGGCAATCAAAAGAACTTCGTCCATGGGCTATTAACATTCCTATTGCAAATTGCGACTTGGGTATAAACGAATGGTTTGAAGATCACAACAACGATTTTGGTACAGAGCAGTTTGCGCCAGGTGGCAGTGCTATGATGCCAGAATACTTTGACAACAACTATATTGTAAGTGAGTCAATGGTATTAAATAGCATACAACTGATTAAAACAGATGTATTTCATAGAAGCAACAACACAGGCAATGATAACCGTAGAGTTGTTTTAAGTTTAAGAGGAAAGCCCGATGTAACTTGGGCAGATATATTGGAGAAAGTAAATGTCTACAACAGAAGACGTGCAGAAGACAATAGCTGATTTAAAGGGTATTCCTACCCGTGAGGAACTAATGAGTTTATTACGCAAAGAAGTAGTTGAAGTAACTTTTTTAAAACTCAATGGCGAAGAACGTAAAATGCCATGCACACTCATTGAAAGTTTTTTACCTCCTGCAACCAAAGATGATGCAATCACACAAAAGAAAGTGCGTGAAGTATCAGACAAGGTGTGTGCAGCATGGGCAGTTGAATCAAAAGGCTTCCGCAGTTTTAGATACGATCGTGTAAGTAAAGTAGAAGTTATTGCCAAAGAAGATTACAAGGTAAGACTTGGTGAGTTTTGGGAGGACCCTAATGTTAATACATACTAAACTAGATTATGATTTTGATGTATTTTTAAATGCTGACTACAGCGTACACGAAGGTAGTTGTATTGCACACCAAGTACATGAGCTACAGGATGTTCACGAAGAACACGGTGGATTTCCAGACAGCTACGAACGCAGCAACACATTGATTAGACAGTTGTGGTTTGACGAAACGCAAGTAGACTACAAAGAGTTTGAACGCCAGTTGGGCATTGAAGTTGTAACTGTTAGCACAGTACTACAGCCGCCAGGCAACGTTATTCCTATTCACAGAGATACATTCTTTCAAATCAACAAACGTTATCCAGATGACACACGTTTAAAAGTTCGTGCTAATATGTACTTGCAAGATTGGCGTGTTGGACATCTTATTCAATACCAAGAACACGACAAGACATGGCACAACAGTACACATTGGAGTGCAGGCGATGGATACATTTGGGATCACAATCATTTGCATCTAAGTGCCAACGCAGGAATGGCAGACAAATATACTCTACAAATCTCAGGTTTTTGGAAAAAATAGGTTGACACTATTAGTTGGTTGTGTTATATTATAAATATAGGCACACAGAGAAAGGCACTATCATGAAGAACTTATTACTTGCTACAACTATTGCTATTGTAACATCAACAGCAGCAGTAGCTGACGTTGTAAGAGCACAGATTACACACGTCGAACCTCGTTACGAAACAGTTTATAATAATGTACCAACGACACAATGTCGAGATGTTGAAGTTCCTATCTATGGAAACACAGGTGGCGGAGCAACTGGTGGTGACGTACTAGGTGGAATGATCATTGGCGGCTTGCTTGGTAAAGGTGCAACTGGTAAAGATGATGGCGCTGCTATTGGTGCTATCCTTGGTGGTATAGTTGCTGCTGACAACAACAACGGTCGTAGAGTTATTACAGGATATCAGATTCAACGTCAATGCAACGAAGTATATGAAACACGTCAGGTACGTCAGATAAAAAACTATCTTATCAAGTTTCAGTGGAACGGACATTACGGTCAAGCATATACATACAACAACTACCGTGTAGGTGATCGTATTGATGCAACTGTTAGTTTGGCAGCAAACTAATGTCTTTTAAAGAAGACGAAATGCTCGAACTGTTGTATAAGATTGACAGTCGTTTAGATGTTATTGAAAAATATCTTCACTTTGAAGATGAAGAAGTTGCAAGTATTCTAGATGAACTTATACAAGAAGAGCAAGACAACATAAACTCTAAACCAAAACTTGTTATCGTTGAGAATGACAAGATTGTAGAGTTTCCAACAAACGACTAAGACAGTTACGTTTATTGTTGTCTAGCCCAAAAAGAACACAGTCACTTTGAGTTAGATTGTGTTCTTCACAAAGTTTTATTTGATTGATCCTATATTTTTGAAATATCCAATCACTTGTAAACTTGTTCATTAGGTCGAGATGCAAAAGCATACTTGAATGATTTAGATAAAAATGTTTGTTTGTAACACTTGCAGGTGATGAGTGTGATTCAGTTGTATATACAACACCGCATCTTATATGTCCTGTATTAAATGCTTTACTAAAACTAAATGCTACATGTGTTATACAAGAATGTGTTAGATCAAGTTTGCCCAAACTTACGCCTGCTAAACAAGCGTCAACAAAAATACTTATATTCTTTTCTTTACAGTATCCGAGTATGTCGTGCCAATCTGTGTGAGGATTGCCTGTGGCAGCAAATGGATAGCTTATGATAAGTCTACTACCAAACGGAATATCCTTGTAGTTGAATATCGGAATACCAATATCTTTATGATAACTGTATTCTCCGTCTAGTACATAACATCTTTCTCTATACACTTCGTTAAATGCTTCAGTAACACCCGCAGTTACATAACCGTACTTAAACGAGTCTAATCCAACTATTCTAAATGTATTATTTTCAAGCCACTTTCGATGTTGTTGTACAAACACTGTTGGTGCATACATTGTATTTAGATGTATTCCTCTAGTATCAATAAACTCTTTGACTGATTTATCATGTATTGGGATTGCTTTGCTACTAAACATTTACCACCTGTGCTTTGAAAAAGTTAAAGAACCCAGTCATAGTGAGTCTTACATTTTCGCCAGCGTCCTTGTCTACCCGAGTTATACCGTGTACTACATTTTTGTTAATAAGCACCAACCTGTTGGGTTTGGGTGCTACAAAATAACCCATGCCGTGTTCAATCAAACCTTTTTGTTTTTCTGCTTGTTCAAACATTTCTAGTGTTCCTGTGCCAGCGTATGTGTCTTGTTGTCTAGTACCTGGCAGTTTGCGCATAATCTGTTTATACTCAACTGAGTCTTTGGGTAACACTAATAGCATACTGTCCCAGTTGATTTGCCAATGTTTGTGCAAGTAATAGCTGTAGGTGACACCGCCCATGTCTGTGTGCCAAGGATTCTTACTGCCTACAGGATATCCATGACAACGCATAGCAATGTCTGTGTAGCCTGCTACATACTCCTGTGCTTCTTCGCATGTATCTGCAAATGTTTTTATTGCATCTGCCCATATGTCATAGTTGTCGTTGAATGGTGCATCTCGGAGAAAGCGTTTGCTGGCTTTGTAGTTTGCACCATCTGTGATATGCCAATACTTGTCGTCTGTTTGACTTTGTGTCCATTCATCGCATTGCACTTGATTGAGCAATCTATCCCAACTCTCTTGTGGCAGGAAATCATCTACTACAAGCACTTCGGGTGTTTTCATTACAACTTTATACATAGGTTTCGCATTTGCCTTCTCTTGTTAAATCTAATGTTACACAGTGCAACCCACCATCCCAAAAGAACTTGTGTCTAAAGTTGAAGGGCACCATTTCTACTCCGTGACGTTTGAGTTGAGCAGCAATGTCAGCATCATACCCATTGGTGATTACAACCTCTGGAGATACACTTACAACATTTACATCGAATATAGTTTCGTCTACATGTCCAATCCAACTGTCCAACCACGTTGCTACATTTTTAGCACGTAATGGTTGCATCTTGCTTTGCCAAAACTGCTCCGGCACAGGTTGTTTGGGCACTTGTATATAGTCCCAATGTTTTAGTTCATCTGGTATCATCTCTGGCAACCAGCACATAAGCAAGCCTGGCTTGATTAACGCTATCTTACCATCTGCATGACCGCTTTCGTGTAAGCCAATCCATTTGGCATCTATTTGATCCTTCATCCAATCTAATCCAGAGTTTGTACCTCTGCCAAACTGCCTGGTCATTGAATATGTACTATCGTTGTATGGTGCTGTATGTATCAGCGTGTCTCCACACTTGAGTATATTAGCAGCGTGATACAGCGGAGTGCCTTCGTGTGCTACATATGGCTGATAGAAGCTGCCTAGTGTAGGTGTAGGCATAGCACTATACTTTCTATTCAATCCAAATATAATATCATTATAGTGTTCACGTTCGTAAAACCTGTTTGGATCGCCACCAATCGTGCCTACAACTTGCTCACCGTATACAACGTGCATATCACGTGGGCACACAGCAGGATAACGAAAATCTCCTTTGTACTCGCAACGTGGTCTATGTACTTGTACACCATAGCTTTCAAATAGTTCTGTGAGTTTGCAAAAATCTTCTTCTGACTCTTCGAATATTCTTTGTAGTCCGTTGCGAAACTCTACATCTTCTATGTGTGCAATGTCAGCAGGATCATAAACCTTGCCAACTATTATTTCCTTTAGGGGATCCCATTCTGTCCATATCATAAAACTATTTACAAAAAAGAACCAATCAATGGTTGACTTCTGATAAGTAATGTACTATATTAAACAAGTAAGCAGAGATGCTTACAACGCTATTTGAAAATTAAAATTTGTTATTATGAGGGGCAGCTGGCTGAGTGGTCGAAAGCACCGGTCTACTAAACCGACGAGGGTGAAAGTCCTCCCAGGGTTCGAATCCCTGGCTGCCCGCCATAATAACAAACAAGCGGGTATCGTATAATGGTATTATTACAGATTTCCAATCTGAAGACAGGAGTTCGATTCTCCTTACCCGCTCCAAATAATGCTCCTATAGCTCAGTTGGTAGAGCAACTGATTTGTAATCAGTAGGTCCGCGGTTCAAGTCCGTGTGGGAGCACCATTAAGCGGCTGTGGTGGAATGGTAGACACGCAGGTTTTAGGTACCTGTGCTTTACAGCGTGAGAGTTCGAGTCTCTCCAGCCGCACCATATATGTCAATGCAGGTTTGCTAACAGTAACCGACACTACAGGCGTCATGTCAACTACTGCGGCAAGGTTCGATTCCTTGATTGATACCAAAGTAAGCGGGTGTAGCTCAGTGGTAGAGCATTTCGTTGCCAACGAAAATGTCGTCAGTTCGATCCTGATCACCCGCTCCAATACAACATGCGGTTGTAGCTCAGTTGGTTAGAGTACCGGCCTGTCACGCCGGGGGTCGCGGGTTCGAGTCCCGTCAACCGCGCCATTATGTCCCGTTCGTCTATCGGTTAGGACGTCAGGTTTTCAACCTGAAAAGAGGGGTTCGATTCCCCTACGGGATACCAAATAAAAGTTAACTTATTAACACTAGGAGCTTTTTATGTCGGTGAAGTGTTACGGTAGCACGTCAGTCTCCAAAACTGAAAGCCGGGGTTCGACTCCCTGCACCGATGCCAATAATGAAAAGGAGTAACCATGTTTACAAATGAGTTTGATCACGATTTAACAACTATTACTGTAATGGATGAAACCGGCGAGGTTGGTGATTTAATCATTGATGCATTTGACGATATTGTCTACATACGTCAATATGACGAAGAACTTGAAATGGATACTATACTTGAAATAACGCCAGCAATGTTTGACGATCTTATCAATGCAATTCATTCCACAGAAGGCTCCTTTCGAACTTTTAATAAATAGTTTTATGTTCAAAGCAGTCAAAGAAATTATTTGGCATCTAACATGTGGCAAGTGTAATAACTGGTTCACGTATGCAACTATGGAGGATAAAATGTGTATTGACAGATATAACTTTCATTGTCCGCATTGTGGAATCAAAGGAAACTGTACAATAGATGACAAATAACGAAGACATACTAGTCTTCGATTACGATTTTAACAAGTTAGCATTACTTGATTTTTGGAATCAAAATCGAGACAACAGCCAACCCTATAGCGACAAACGATTTGGTAAGTTTGTTATGAACAACTGGCGTATACTCAAGGACATAGAAATAGAGTATGCAAATATATTATGCAAATATTTTAATATAGATGCTGATCCAAAGTTTTATGTATTAAAAGCAAATACAGCACTACTTCCACATATCGATCAAGATACAACTTGCAGCATTAACTTTTTACTAAGTGATGGTGCTGCTCCGGTGCGTTTTGGTAATAACGAATATTATTACACTACAGCATTATTAAACACAACCCGCAAACATTCAGTTGACAAATATCCAACTGACCGTGTATTGTTTAAGCTAAGTATTAAGTATGAGGATTTTGATATAGTTAAACAAAAAATACTAAATACTATATCAAGGAGTTAATATGGGCGGCAAGGTATTTGACGGCACAAGTGATTTTGATCACAATGCTATAGAGCAACTATTAGATGATGTAAACAACAGAGTTCTCAAAGGCACAGGCATTGAAGCTATTCCAGTAGGCAGTGCTGCAACTCCTACGCCGGGCAAACGTTCAGGCGACTTAGATGTGATTGTAGATGAAAATGCTGTTATTAGTTTTTTCAACAGCAAAGACGTTAAAGAAGCAAAACAACAGTTGAGCAACTATATTGCAAAAGCAGGATACAACACAAAAGTTATTGGCACCAATGTACACGTACAAATGCCACTTGGTACAGAAAGTCATCAGCTAGATATTATGGTTGTTAGCGATGCAGCAAATACTGCAAAGTTTCATACACATGATATTCCACAAGGGTCTCCGTATAAAGGTATCCACAAACAACTTGCAATAAGTAAAATTGCAAAAGTAAAAGGATTACTGTGGAGTGCTTGGAAAGGATTATTTAAACGTAATGAACAAGGCAAAGCCGGAGAGTTTATTACAAACGATCTTGATGAAATAGCAAAAATATTATTAGGTGATAATCACAATGCAGCAGACTTAGGTAGTTTAGAAAGTATACTTGCTACAATGCCACAGAATGTACAAGATAAACTAATGGCAGAACTAGAACAAGATCGAAACTGGGGACCTAAAACAGAAAGTGTTATTACACTGGCTGATAAGAATCATAATCGCATTGTAGAACTAATGAATAGATTGGCCGATAGTAGATGAGATATAGTGACTTTAAACTAGTAGAAGCAAAGCAGCTCGGTCGTGCATTTAATCACTTAGAAGACCTAGTATTCTTTTATGGCAGCGACGGAACTATTGAAGCATTAGAACATCTCAAAGATGTTGCTACTGACAGTGGCAGTCAAAGTATACGTATGAAGTGGGACGGCAATCCTCAAATATATTGGGGGCGTGAGCGCAAAGGTGGACCACTTATACTTGCAGGACACAACGCATGGAGTAAGGGTGTAGCTGCTACTAGTAAAGAAGAAGTAGCAGACTTTATATCCAACAAAAGTGGCAATCCTAAGACACCAGAAGAAAAAGCAGCAAGAAGCGAGTTTGCACAAAAGTTTGCAAGTATGTATGATTATTTTGATAGAGCTACTCCACAAGACTTTGTAGGATTTGTATATGCTGATGGTTTATTTTTAGATCCGCCTGTAGAAAAAGATGGTGTATACACATTCTGTCCAAATCCAAAATCGCAAACTTGTTATCATGTACGTGCAAACAGTGAACTTGGTAAGCGTATAGATCGTGCTGATATTATGGTAGTTGGTCATGCGTTCTTCCCACAGTTTGGTATGTCAGACAGTAGTCAACAGCCTATGCAAGACTTTAGTATGTTTGATAACGATCCTAGTATAGTTGTACTAGGACCAGTATATAATGACAAACCAGTGCAAGTTGATACTAGTGCTATTGACAAAGTGGAAAACTTTGTTTCACAAAATAAAGCAGCCATTGACGGATTTTTAGCAGGTGTTCCAGGGCTTGCAGACTTAAAGAATATTATTTACACATATGTTAATCAGACTGCTAAAGCCAAACGCTTGGATAGTTTAAGTGCAGAAGACTTTTCAAACTGGTTGCAAAACAGTAAGGTTAGTACAGGTAAACAAGCAAAGATTGCAGAGTTGGATTTACAGTTCAAAGGTGCAACCAGTGCAATATTTGAACTAGTAAAAATGATACAACGTATGAAAGACGAAGTTATTGATCAAGTAGAAGGTGAACAAGGTGACATTTGGGATTCAAATGGCGAAGGCAGAGTAAGATATGCTGATCCTAATAAAAAGTTTGGCAACGTAAAACTTGTACCAAGAAAAAGGTGGACACCCTCATGAGACTAAGACAACTATTTGAAGCACCAGGCGAAACTGTAGGACTTATATTTGGAAGATTCAATCCTCCACACAAAGGTCACAAAAATGCATGGAAAATGTCCAGTCAAGAAACACATTGGTATGTAGGCACTAATCAAAGCACAGTTGGTCCTAAAGATCCATTGCCAGCGCAAGCAAAAGTTGTTGCAATGGAAACTATTTGGCCTGAAGTAAAAGGACATATTGTATTCAGCCAAAGTTGGCTAACACTTGCTAGTGAGCTATATGCAAAGCATCCTGATGCTACATTAAAACTTTACACAGACGAAGCATGGGTTCCTAAAACTATACAGCAGTATAATGGCGCAGAAGGCCCGCATGGTAGTTACAACTTCAAAGACATAGAATGGGTTAAGCCACCAAGACTTGCAAGTGCAACAGATCTACGTGCAGCAGTGTTAAATGATGATCCAGAAGCATTTGGCAAAGCAGCAGGAGTTCCTGCTGATACTGTAGTTGATATTCCGGGCGAGAATGTAACATTCTTTGATCTAGTTAAAAAGTATTTAGATCCACACAGAGAAAAACTTCTTGCTAAAAAATAAAATCTATAGTATACTATAAGAATGTACAAATGTTATTTCCTATTAGACAATATTCGAGAATCACCATATGAGTCAATCTCTATAAAGTTACCTATTAAAAAAGGTCACTCAATGTCGCTAGACTATTTACTAGGACATTTTGACGATTTTAACTACAGAAACTTTTTCCATATAAATCGAATAGAACTATTAGATACACAAACACCAAAGTTTATCATTAATGTAATTCATATGCCCAACTGGGCAGATACAAATCTATCAGAAGATGGCATTAATTTATTAAAGAATGATCCTAGTGTTTATTTGTGCTTAGTAACTACATTCGAAGGTGTATTAGATACAAAGAAAGTAGCAAATGAGTTAAACAGTAAAGAAATACCATTACACAAGGTTGTTGTTATGACTAGTAATACTCCGTCTCACGGAAATAAACTAGACGGTGTAAACTATATTTGTGTTAACTTTTGGGAAAGTATTACTAGACTTCATCATCAAACATTGCCTGATATTAGTGTAACTACACCTAACGAACTTTCAATAAATACGGCAGAAAAAAAGTTTTTGTGTTTGAATAGAAATATAAAGCCTCATCGTATATGGTTAATGTACAGTCTATTGCGTAGTAGCATAATCAATGAAGGACATGTAAGTTTTAACCTTCCTAGTGTTGATCGTAGAGATTTTTATGTGTGTTCTAGATCGCATCATACACTAAAACGTATTCCAGAATCTCTACACAGCGATTACAAAATGGCATTGGTTAGAGAAATGTATAATCGCAAACTAGATCCGTTGAGCAGCAACCATGTAATAAACTATAACTCTAGTATCAAGTCTTACTACAATGACAGCCTGATGAGTGTAATAACCGAAAGTGATACTAATCTTAACTTTATTACAGAAAAAACTTACAAGGCTATAATGAATCTTCATCCGTTTTTTATTGTTGGCAATCCTGATCAACATGCATTACTTCGAGCTAGAGGCTATCATACTTTTGAAGGACTGTTTGGAGTTGATCAGATTACCAACTATACAGAAGCACTTGCAATGTGGAAACACATTGGTAGTAAAGATATAGATGTATTAAAACAAAACATCAAGAAAAAATATTTAGATAAATTAATACATAACCAACAGTTATTCCTTTCACGTAAGATTAGTTGGAATGACATAACAGACAATCTTATAACAGCAGTAGGTGATACTTGACCAAAAACTTTGAAAAACATTTTTGCATGGCACCATGGACACACATGAGCGTATGGCAAAACGGTGATGCATATCCTTGCTGTATATACCATTGGGATATGCCTATTGGTAATATAAACGAAGCAGGATTCAAAGGTGCTTGGAACAGTGAAAAGATGCGTGACTTGCGTATGCGTATGATAAACAACCAACCAAGCGAAGGATGCAAAAAGTGTATCAACTATGACGATCAGGGTATTATTAGTTATAGACATAAGTTTAACACTGAGTACAATCATCATTACGACCTAGTAGAAACAACCAGCGACGATGGTAGTGTAGAACAGATGAACCTTGCTTACTTTGATGTAAGGTTTAGTAATCTATGCAATATGAAATGCCGTAGTTGTGGTCCTCATTTTAGTAGCAAGTGGGCAGAAGATATTTCAGGTAAGCCCGAAGTTGTAGAAATCAATCATCCAGAGATGTGGGATGAGATTGAAGAGATGCTGCCTACTATTGAAGAAGTTTATTTTACTGGCGGCGAAAGCCTGTTTATGGAGCAGCACTACAGACTGCTGGATATGCTCATAGAGCGTGGACTCAAACCGAGATTAACATACAACAGTAACGCTAGTAGACTAAGCCTCAAAGGAAAACACATAAAGGATTATTGGCAGCATTTTGATAAGATATTCTTTTGTGTAAGTTGCGATCAAATAGGTACCAAAGCTGAATACACACGAGCTGGCCAAAAGTGGAGTACAGTATTTGATAACTTGTGTTGGATACGTGATAACTTTGAACACAGTTATGATAAAGGCGTAGTAATACAACCTAATCCTACTATCAGTGTGCTAAACATATTAGACTTGCGTAAGATTATCAACTTCCTGTTTGAACATAATATTCCAACAGACTATGATATCAATCTAAGTAATGTGCTAGTTGGACCTGACTGGCTTAGTATTACAATACTACCCGAACATATAAAACAACTGGCTAAAGAAAATATACTGTTATTAAAAGAAGATATCAACAAGTTGGAAATGTATCCGCAGCGCAAAGAGTTTTTACATACAGGACTAGACAATATCATAAACTTCATGTATAGTAAAGATGACAGTCATCTGATTCCTGCATTTAGGATGGAGATGCAGAAGATAGATTTAAAACGCAAAGAAAACTTTCTTAGCGTATTTCCAGAACTAAAGGACTTGTATGTCTGAACAACTTAAAAACAGCAAACATTTTTGCATGATGCCGTGGACGCACATGCACTTGTGGCCTGCCGGTACAACATATCCTTGTTGTATGAGCGACCCGGAGTTTCCTATTGGAAATACACAAAAGCAAAGTTTACAAGAAATATGGAATGGCAAGGAACTACGTAATATACGTATGAATATGCTACAAGATAAACCAAGCAAAGAATGTAGACGTTGTTATGAACTAGAAGAAAATGGTATGAGTACACTACGTACTGGTAGTATTGGAAACTATGCACATCATTGGGACAAAGTTGAAGCAACTAGCGATGATGGCAGTGCTGGTGATGTAAACATGGCATACATGGACATACGGTTTAGTAACCTGTGCAATCTTAAATGTCGTAGTTGTGGCCCGCAGTTTAGCAGCAGTTGGTTTGAAGATCATAAGATTACACACGGCGACCCAGGACATCCTAAGATACTACAAGTACGTGATGAAATGAAAAGTTTTATGGACGAGCTTGATCCGCTGTTAGAAAGTGTAGAACGTGTATACTGGGCAGGCGGAGAACCGCTTATTACAAAAGAACATTACAACATACTTGACAAATGGATTGCTATGGACAAACGTGATGTTAGTATGGACTATACTACAAACTTTACACAGATGTATTATAAAAAGAAAACAGCATTTGACTATTGGAACAAGTTTGAAAATGTTAGAGTAGCAGCAAGTTTAGATGCTAATCATGCCAGAGGCGAATACTTGCGTAAGAATATGGTTTGGAGCGAAGTTGTACAAAACAGGCGTACTATGATAGAACAGTGTCCACATGTGTATTTTGAACTAACACCTACTGTGAGTGTGTACAACGTGCTTAACTTGCCTGACTTCCACAAGGAATGGATTGAAGAAGGCTTGCTAGAGCCTGCTAACATACGTATCAATATATTACTAGATCCTACATATATGAGATTGAGTATACTACCGCCATGGATTAAATCTAAAGTTGCTGAAAGATATCATGAACATATTGCATATCTAAAACAGTTTGAAGACATTGCAGGTGTTATAAACGATTATGAAAGTATTCTAAACTTTATGGAAAAAGAACGCACGGACGAAATAAAAATGTTTAAGTTTAAAACACAACGTATTGATACTCTAAGACAGGAAAACTTGCTAGATGTATTTCCAGAACTAGAAGGTATTTGGTAATGGGTTTTTTTGAACAAAAAGATGGAAACAGAGAAATACCTGTAAAACCAACAGGTACATTAGCTGAAGACAAACACACTGCTACCCTTGCTGCTATTGCAAAGTACAGCAAACCTGTACAAAAGGGTTTGGAAAATCTTGAAATAGAATACAAAGTCAATAGACAGACTAGACTGTGTATGTGTTT
>Ga0208897_1000258_pt1 | contig 25645 bp, 23 predicted proteins | sample ColrivemetaGS697_FD_187594 | JGI IMG/M metagenome (GOLD analysis project Ga0208897, IMG submission 187594) | Estuarine microbial communities from the Columbia River estuary, USA - metaG S.697 (SPAdes) (version 2) | ecosystem: Environmental > Aquatic > Marine > Intertidal zone > Estuary | place...
GCAGCAGTAAGTTCCAAACTGCGGTTGCCGTTTCCATGACCATCTAAACGCGTAATGCGTGGAGATGAACCATAAGCAACCAGTTGGGCTGTCCCGCCTGCCTCAGGCATTGGGTTGTGAGGAATTGTCTCTATAGGTTTTACTTCGCCTACAGCAGCTTTTCTGCTTGCGATGTAGCGTTTTTTCTGACCATCTAATGAAAGTGGATCATTGGGTGAGTAGTCTTTAAAATTATTGTGAGCATAGGCAATTGCCATGAAATAGTAGCGTTTGAAGTTGACTAATTTTTTATCCCCTTGCGCAAATTGATCGGTCTGAATTCTAAAGCTATGCTGAATACCTTTGTCTTCACCATTCACTCTTTGTACTGGTATGGAGGCGCCAAGCTCATCACTGAATTCGAAATTGATGATTTTACCAATTCCATCTTTGATATCACACTGCGCCACTAAACGCGCTTGGTCAGGATCTTGGAGTTCAGAACTTGATACTTTAGAGCTGGCTAACTGGAATATTTGATAACCCTGAAATTTGTAGGTTTTGTCTGCATTTGGATCAGAAGAAACAATGAAAGGGTCAAATTCGACATATTCTTCTTTGTAGTTGTTGGAGTTAACAGGATTGGATAACATCAAGATAACTTCATTGGCCAATTCTTGAATCTCAACTTCAGGCGCGTGAGGTCCGTCGAGTACTTTAAAGCAGTTTTCAAATAGTGCTTGTGCTTTGTCGTCTGCGCGACGCAGCGTTTCTACAGAGGCAAATGGATCACCTGCAGTTGAACGTGCCCAAACGATTCCAACAGTAATATTGTTGACCGCACCAGGCTTTAAAATAAATGGACCTGCCGATTGAACAAAACGTCGGTCATTTGGGGTGTTGTTTGCGGTTTGCTCGGTCCAGTTTGGTTGTGGATTCCCTCCAGTTCCCCATCCTAGCGGGTCAGTATTTCCCGGGAACATAAAGTCACAAGGAATATTTGGGTCGGCCTCTGGGTCAGAAATATGCCCGCTTCCACCATAAACAAATTTGGTGCCGTCTTTCCAGAAGCCACGGAGGTAATTATAGTAATCTCCCGCATTTACAGGATCAGTTTGGTTTGGGTTGGCACCATTGGTCGTGTTAGAATAGTATAAAAAACGACGCATTCCAAAGCGCTCATTATCAACAACCCCATCGCCGTAACCAATGCCATTCAATGCCTCATTTTCCCAAATACCAAAGGCATTGTCGATACCATCATTATCTTGGTATGGTCCCTCAAAGAAGTCGACTCCTACAGCTGGGGGAGAGTAGCCATAACCTTTAAAGCCAGCGTTGTCTCCGTCATAATTATCACCGTTATAGTAATATGCCAGTCCGCGATTGACGTCGCAACCCACATAATCATCATAAGGATCGCCAAGCGCACCGTCAGTGAAGAATCCAAAATAAGTATTGTACAAGGTTTGAGTACCTCGGTTGATGAGCTCATAATTATAGAAAGTCATGTTATTGACTTCGTCATTAGAGGCAAACGCAAAAGCTTGTGCCCGAATCTCCATACCGATAGGATCTGCACCTGTTTCGGTATGAATGTTTCCTTTGTCATTCATTACCCACCAATAGTTGAGGTCCCCGTACAATGAAATCTTACGTTCAGTACTACAATCTTTAGTTTTTTTAATATCGTACCAAGGATAATCACCGTCTTGCCAGTTATAGGTGCCATCGTTATTGTTGTCGTAAAAAGGAGCAAGATAGTAGTCCTGACCTTGTGAAACATCTCCATGAGCAGGCCATTCTTTGACAATTTGTGGTACGGTATAGTTAGGGAAAAGGTCAGCCTGTGTACTTGTTCCGTTTTGTAAGTCATAAATACCGGCCTCATACCAAGCATTGAATTCCCTGATTTCATCTTGGGTAGAGATGAAATGCTTATCGTATTTGGCACAATTTTCATAAGTGGTTTCGGCAAAAACCTTTGAGAGCGGCCCCGTCCAGTAATCTTGGCCGTTTCGATAACGTAATGCTGCTAACTTAAGTTGGTTGTTAACATCTGTACCTCCAAGCCATAGTGCTGCAGTAAAAAGTGCCATAATACCCGAATTTTTCGGGACTTCGTACATTGAAAAATTTTGATTGGGAATTTGCCATAAATTGCCTGCAGTATGCATCATGGCACGAACATTGTTTAGTTCCATGAAGGTAGTGTGTGTAGGCGGAGGACAATTAGCCCCTTTGGCTTGTTGTGATATTGTAGGTTTTGCATCTCCTTTGTAGGCCTGACCATAGCACCCAAAATGAATAAGTGCACAAAAGATGAAAAAGTAAATTTTATATTGCATCAGGAGACTAAATTAAGCAAAAAAACAAAGTAAATTTGAGTATGAAACAACTCGAAACACCCGAAGACATACATCAACTTGTAGCAGTTTTTTACGGTAAAGTACTTCAAGATGAAATACTGTCTCCTTTTTTTGAGCGCTTAAATTTTGAATCCCATCTACCAAAAATGGAGCAATTTTGGCGTTTTGCTCTTCTTTCTGAACCTGGATATACAACCAATGTCACTGAAAAGCACCTACACATGCCTCTTCAACAAGTGCACTTTGATCGTTGGACCATTCTTTTCAAGCAAACTGTAGATGAGCTTTTCGAGGGAGAACTCGCACAACAAGCTAAGCAAAGGGCTTCGATAATCGGTTGGACCATTCATTCCAAAATGAGTAATCAACAGGACTAATCTTAAATAAACAATGTATTCTTCAAAACTAATCCAGCTAAAGAGTTTCTTTTGAGTTGAAGCGTGTATTTTTGAATTATGGCAAAAAAGGCAGACATTTATAGCAAGCGAGGTATTCGCACCGGTTATGTCTCTACAGTGATAGGGATATCATTGGTTATTTTTATGATTGGACTGGTGTTGGGTGGGATATTTGGCTTGCGAAGTATCGAAAAACAGGCAAAAGAGAATATACAAGCAGATATCTTTTTTAAATCTGCACTCAACGATGCAGATATCAAACAAATTGAAGAACAACTAAAGTCTTGGCCTGAATTTTCAGATGTTTTTTTCATTTCCCCTGAACGTGCTATCCAGGAGTTTGCCGGTGAAAGTGAAGTAGAGAAAGATGTGTTGGCTCTTTTTGATGCAGACAATCCATTGCCTGCCACTATTGGCATTAAGCCCAAAATGGAATATGCAAGCCGAGGTGGTATGGTTCACATCAAAAGGAAACTGCTTTCGCGTTTCAAAGATGAAATCGATGAGGTCAATTACGATAAATCAAGTGTGGCCAATGTTAATTTGGGATTCAAGCAATTTGCAATATTATTTTTAGCGGTTGCTTTATTACTGATCATTATTGCTGTAGCCATGATCAACAATACCATACGTTTGGCATTGTACTCTAAGCGTTTTACAATTAAAACGATGCAGTTGGTTGGAGCGACAAGCATGTATATCAGAAAGCCATTTTTGGGTCAAGCTCTTTTTCAAGGCTTGCTCTCAGCGCTCATAGGCTTGGCTTTACTCCTTACTGTTTTCTATGGGTTAAATAATTTGCTTGAAACCATTCAAATTTCTTACACCCTTGAAAGTTTCTTCATGTTGGTTAGTTTACTTTTTATCATTGGCGTTTTTATTACCTTGCTATCTACGTGGTTTGCCTTAAACAAGTATCTTCGTATGAAATTAGATGATCTTTATTAATTATGAAGGACCCTATCAAACACTTCGGCTTTGATCCTGCCAATTATAAATGGCTATATATAGGATTGGCTATCAATATCCTCGGATTCTTATTAATGATTGGAGGTGGCTCTTCTGACCCACAAGTTTTCAAAGAAGACGAGCTATTTAGTTCAGTGCGTATCACGCTCGCACCTATGCTTATTGTCGCTGGCTACATCGTGATTTTCTACGCCATCATGAAGCGCAATAATAAAGATAAAACCGAAGCTTAGCAGATGAGTTTTCTCGACGCGATTATTTTGGCCATCATCGAAGGCCTAACCGAATTTTTGCCTATTTCTTCTACTGGCCACATGATCATTGCCTCAACTTTTATGGGTAATGCCAGTGATGACTTTGTCAAACTTTTCACTGTTGCCATCCAATTTGGCGCAATTCTCTCCGTTGTTTTGGTATACTTCCAGCGCTTTTTGCAAACGTTCAGATTTTATTTACTCCTTGGAGCTGCCTTCATTCCGACTGCCATTATTGGGCTTCTTGCCAAAAAACACATCGATGCCTTACTTGAAAATGTAGAAGTAGTGGCTTGGATGCTCTTATTGGGTGGTATCGTATTACTTTTTGTTGATCGCTTTTTTGAAGGCAATGAAAATCAAACTGAAGAAAAAGAATTGGATTTCAAGACTGCAATAGTCATAGGCACCATACAAAGTTTAGCGATGGTACCAGGAGTTTCTCGTTCTGCAGCGACCATAATTGGTGGACTTAGTCAGAAACTTACCAGAAAAACAGCAGCTGAATTCTCATTTTTCTTAGCAGTTCCTACAATGGCTGCTGCTACACTTAAAAGTATGTACGATGAGAAAGAGCTTCTATTGCAATCAACTGGCCACGAATGGCTATTGTTACTCGTTGGTAATGTGATTGCTTTTGTTGTAGCCTATCTAGCGATCAAATCATTCATTTCATTTCTTCAGAAAAAAGGATTTTGGGTATTTGGTTGGTACCGAATTGCGCTCGGTGCTGCTTTGCTGATTTTGATGGCTATGGGCGTAGAACTTCAAATGGTAGGCTGATGCTGGATATTCAAGACGGACTTACCATTTTAGTTGACAAACCTTACACCTGGACCTCTTTTGATGTAGTTAATAAGATTCGTTGGAATCTGAAGAGAAGTTTAGGTTTAAAAAATGTAAAAGTGGGCCATGCTGGAACTCTTGACCCGTTAGCTACTGGTTTGCTGGTACTTTGTTTAGGCAAACACACCAAGCTCATCGAGAATCTCACAAATGATTCCAAAACCTACACTGGTACCTTCTTGTTGGGTAAAACAACGCCTTCTTTTGATCTGGAAACTGAATACAATCAAGAATTTCCTATAACTCATATTACGGAGGATTTACTCGAACGTATCCGCAACTCTTTTGTGGGTGTACAGATGCAAACACCGCCAATTTACTCTGCTAAGCAGGTAGACGGAAAAAGGGCCTATGATTTCGCCCGAGCAGGCAAAGACGTTGAACTCAAACAGAGTCAAATTGAGATCACCAATTTTCAGATTAATACGGAGAGATTTCCTGAAATAGATTTTCAAATTTCTTGTAGCAAGGGCACCTATATTCGTTCCATTGCAAATGACTTTGGAAAGAGACTTGACTCGGGTGCCACTTTAATTGCTTTGAGACGAACGCAATCTGGTCAGTTTGATATTGAAAATGCAAAAAGCGTGGAGCAATGGATTGAAATCATCCAACAAGAAGAAGTTTATCTTCCCTGATAATCTAGTTCAAGTATTCACTCCTTTATGTGTTTTAATTTCTCTTGTACTTCCCTGATGTAACGATGGTATTTATCTATTTTCTCGGTGTATCCATTTTCCTCTGCGCGGTGCAACCTTTTTTGAAGGTAATGAAGTCGACGTCCGAGCTTGTATTTGTCCCATTTGTTTAAGATGCGTTTCATGGTGCGAGAATTTATAAATGAATACTGTAAGGCCCCCTTTTGAGCCACACTTAAATTTAATCATTTCACTTCGAAAATCCAAAGATTTTCACTTCTAAATTCAAATCTTGATTTTTCCATTTCATGAGTTGGATTAATTTGTACGAAAGTTAATTTATTCGTATCTTTGCCACCCTGAAAGTCTTATAGAATGCCTCGGTGGCGGAACTGGTAGACGCGCTGGATTCAAAATCCTGTTCTTTCGGGAGTGCCGGTTCGATCCCGGCCCGAGGTACAAAAGCCCTAGATTTTTCTAGGGCTTTTTTTATTCTTCATCAAAACAAGGTGGAGAGAGTTGAAAGCGCTCCCCATTTAAATTTTGTCCATAATCCACACAAGGCGGGAGATCATAATCTGTACGGTCAAGTAAGCGATAATAGGCTCCACTTTTTATACCGTTGTCAAAAAAGACATAACTATATAAAACACCATTCTCAAAGAGATTAATACACGGGCCGTTTGGAATACCGTCTTTATAGTGTATAATTAAATCAACTTCTCCAGTTGCATAAAATTCTTCAAGTTTTTGAATGAGGCCGTTTTGAAAAGTATAGCGACCCATCACATTACCTGCAGTATCAAGATCAATGCAAACACCAGTAAATAAATCCTCGCCACGATAGGCTATCTCTTGTATGGTATCTCCAGCACTAATAGGCGACCAAAAATAGGAATCACCACAGAATATTCCCCGAACCAGCATGGCTGCTTGGCGGTGTGTATTGATTTCATTGAAAAAATGGTTTCCACATGCGATGTGTATTTCATCGACAAGGATTTGAGCGCTCAGAAAAAATGGCAATACACCAAGAGCTAAGCTTGTGATCATCTTCTTCATGACCTTTAAACTTAGATTTAACAAATAGTTACATTATTTATCGTCTAACATATTGATGACGCCACTCTTACCATCGGTAATAATTGATTGATCTTTAGCTTTCATGTGATAGAGAATCAAACTTTCTCATAGAATTGTTTGCCCTTCTTGAATTAAAACATAAAAAAACCTGAGTCTAGGACCCAGGTTTTGAAATGAGGAACAAATGGCCTTTACATTTTTAGCACTTTGATGGCTCTAAAGGTACCGTTTTTTTCAAAACGGATTTGATAAATACCAGTATGCAAATTTGAAATATCAATTGGGTTTTGTAGTTGTGTTGTTCCTGAAAGAAGGACCTTGCCAGAAATGTCCGTCAATTGAAAGGCTATGCCTGCTATACTTTCAATAGTGATGAAATCTGTTGCAGGATTTGGAAAAACTTTTAAAGTGTGAAGTGACTCCTCAGTTGATGCCGATACACAATCGTTGAGATTAGTTCCTAGCCTAATCCATGAAGTATTATTCGATGAAAAGTTCAATATATTACTATCGCATTCAAAATTCAAATGGCTTATTAAATAATTACCAAAATTAAGGTCGATTGAAATGGTGTCATTGTCAAAAGTAAAATCGTCAACACCAGGAATATGGTTTCCGTCGGCCGCTTCATAAGTGTTGTACAAGGAGTCACAGTTTTGTGTCCCTCCACAATAATAAGTGTAGCGTTTTCCATCCTCCAAAATATAAAGGACATTTGAAAATCCCTCTGGGATCCACTTTCCATCTACCGCGACCGTACTTTGGGCCGTCGCTGACAAACCAATAAAAAATACAATGAGTAGGGAAGTGATATTTTTCATATAATTGAAAATTAGTTATTTAAATCTTTTTGTCAAAAATAGGCTAAATCACAATAAGAACAAAAAAAGCCAATCGAATTCGACTGGCTTTTCTTAGTAGCAGCGCCTGACCACTTATCGAACCAAATCATACAGGGGTACGAACTGGTTGTGGAGTTGTATAAGTACATGAACAGATCCCCCGACTAGATCGGGGTCTTTTCGACCATCCTTTTGGCCTTAACCACCAAGTTGATGGAGCAGTTCGCTCTGCCCGCAATGTCACGAAGTGACTTCCCCTTTGAGAGGAGTGACAGTATCTCCTTGCACTTTGGCTATTCTACAATGATTTTTTCTAGTAATGATTGGAATTCCGTTTCAATATACATCATGTAAATACCTGGAGTAGACAAAGAAAAATCAATGGTTGGATTGTTGCCTACAAATTTAATCGACTGTACGACTTTTCCAACTGGGTCAACAATACTAATACGACCCATTTGTGATTCTTTAAATGAAATTTGTAAGCGATCATTCACTGGATTTGGAAATATTTGCGGTTTGTTTACCGTATATTGGTCTTCCAAGTTATTGGAATTATTCAGATCAGTTCCAGTATTATTATGTATAAATTCCCAACGGTAGTAAGGCGTGCCATTTGGGTAGTAGTTAGTTTTCCAATGTATTTGATCTTCAAAAAGACAGTTAATTGAATTGCCAGTATTTAAAAATGCCGAATCATTTACGAAGAGTACTTTAACGTTAATCGTGTCATTGGTTGGCCAATTCATAGAAAAATTAGCAAAAGCATTATCAACAATATGATATTGGTTTAAAATAGCACCTTGTTGATCTTTAAATTCCCAAAAGAAATTGTTTTGAGCTTGTGGGTATGTATAAATTTGGCCAGAATGGTAAATACTTATTGAAGTGGAATCTGAACCTACATTTATACTCATTCCCAATTGATCACAAGGTAAAGCAGTAATTACTTGTGCTTGTGTAGCTGGAATTAGTGCTATTATAAGGCAAATCGTCACAAATAGATTTTTCATTGTTATATTAAATTTGTTAAAAATTAGACATTTATTTTAGTAAATGGACTAAGTTATAAAAAGTTGTTTATGGCATAAGCATGGAATTGATTATCCTAAATGCCATTTCTGCTTTTGAAAGTTAACTTACAATACTTTTAGAAACAAAAAAAGTCGTCAATAATGACGACTTTTCTTCTTTAGTAGCGGGGACAGGACTCGAACCTGTGGCCTTCGGGTTATGAGCCCGACGAGCTACCAACTGCTCCACCCCGCAATATATCTTGAAACGTGTTGTTTTCCGCATTGGGACTACAAAGATACGAACTTTTTTGGGTTCTGCAAACAGCAGAGAATAAAAAATCTCTAGCGTACTGTTGGTCCGGCGCCGAATTCTTTTTCTGAAGCTAAGAAACTGAGTTTACCTTCTTCGTTTTCAGCCATTAAGATCATGCCCTGCGATTCAATTCCTCTGATTTTTCTGGGCTCAAGATTCAAAAGAACAAGAACTGTCTTGCCAATAATGTCTTCAGGAGCATAATGTTCTGCAATTCCTGAGACTATTGTACGTTGGTCAATTCCGGTGTCTACAGTAAGTTGGAGTAGTTTATCTGCTTTTTCTACTTTTTGAGCTGAGCGTATGGTCCCCATTCGGAGGTCCATTTTAGTGAAATCATCGAATGAGATAGCTTCTTTCATAGGGGGATATTTACTTTGGGTGGCTGCTGTGGCCTTTAATTTATTGACTTCTGCTTCTACGAGAGCATCTTCAATTTTTGCAAATAAAATCTGAACTTCACCGATTTGATGACCCGCTTTCAAGAGGTCTATACGACCAAGGTCGGTATATTGATCCCATGAAGCATTGAGCATTTTGGAGAGTTTGTTTGCGGTAGCAGGTAAGAAAAGTTGACATGCAATTTGCAGATTGGCCGTAATTTGTAGCGCCAAGTGCATAATGGTTTGAACGCGCGTAGGGTCAGTTTTAATGAGTTTCCAAGGTTCATTGTCGGCTAAATATTTGTTGCCGATACGTGCCAACTGCATCATTTCTGCTTGCGCTTCGCGTAGCTTATAGGCGTATACTAATTTGGAAATACGCTCTGGAATCTCTTGAATTTGAGTAATGATTTGTTGGTCTTCTGCTGTATATGGACTTACTGCCGGTACTTGACCTTCATAGTATTTGTTGGTGAGCACCAAAGTGCGGTTCACAAAGTTACCCATGATATCGGCAAGCTCTGAATTGATACGCGTTTGGAATTCCTTCCAGGTGAATTCTGAATCTTTCGTTTCTGGAGCGATGGCAGTTAGCACATATTTGAGCTCATCAATTTTATCCGGATAGGATTCAAGGTATTCATGTAACCAAACCGCCCAGTTTCTTGATGTGGAGAATTTATCTCCTTCGAGATTTAAAAATTCGTAGGCAGGAACGTTATCAGGTAAAATATAATCACCGTGGCTTTTGAGTAAAATAGGAAAGATAATCGCATGAAAAACGATGTTGTCTTTGCCAATAAAGTGCACTAATTTTCTGTCATTAGCTTTAGATTTGAGCCAGTATTGCTCCCAGTCTTTGCCGTTATCTAGGGCCCATTGTTTGGTAGCTGAAATATAACCAATTGGAGCATCGAGCCAAACGTAAAGGACTTTACCTTCTGCATTTGGTAATGGCACTTTTACTCCCCAATCGAGATCTCGGGTCATGGCACGTGGGCGCAATCCTCCATTAATCCATGACATACATTGGCCAATGACTTGGTTGCGCCATTCCTTGGGCTCGTGTTGTTTTTGCCCGTCTAAAAGGCCTTCTTGGATCCATTCTTTAAGCCACGATTCGTGTTGATTCATGGGTAAATACCAATGTGAGGTACTTTTAAGTATTGGTTTGCTTCCACTAAGTGTGGAAATAGGATTGATCAGATCGGTTGGACTAAGGTCTGAGCCACATTTTTCACATTGATCCCCGTACGCACTCGGGTTGCTACATTTGGGGCACTGCCCAGAGATATAGCGATCTGCTAAGAATTGCTGGAACTTTTCGTCAAAATATTGTTCTGAAATTTCTTCTGTAAATTGCCCTTGATCATAAAGACGCTTGAAAAAATCTGCAGAGGTTTGGTGGTGTAGTTCGCTGGAGGTACGATGAAAGATGTCAAAGCCGATTTGAAAATCTGAAAAAGCTTTTCTGATGATGCTGTCGTATTTGTCAACAATATCCTTAGGGCTTAGTCCTTCTTTTTTAGCCCTTAGTGTAATGGCTGCTCCGTGTTCGTCTGCACCACAAATAAAGGCGACATCGTGGTTATTCATGCGTAAAAAACGCACAAAGATATCAGCTGGTAAATAAACGCCTGCGACGTGTCCTAAATGAAGGGGGCCGTTAGCATAGGGCAGTGCTGCCGTAACTGTATAAGATGCTTTTGACATACCGCAAAGATAGCAAATAAAAAAGGGACAGTCGCCCGTCCCTTTTCTGTTCTAAGTGAGATAAAATTCTATTTTTTCACAACGTTGAATTGTGCAGTTTTACCATTTTCAAGTAATACATTAAATATGTACAAACCAGCTTCTAATGCATTGAGGTTTACATTGTCTTGACCAGCTGCTAGGTTTAAGATACCAGACATAGCAACTTTTCCAGAAATATCAGTAACTGTTAATTGTGCCGCACCTTCGCCATCAATGGCTACAGTAACAACATCACTTGCAGGGTTAGGGAATGCTTTTCCTGCGATTGTATTTAATTCAGCTACGTTTACGTCATTATTTGAAACGGCAATAGCTACTGAGCTTGGAATGTCAGAACCAAAACCTGCTGAATACCAAGTACCATCACTTTCATTTGGTGACATGGGTTGGAGATAATAGGCTTCATTCCAGTTGAGGTTAGTGCCGTTTTCATGGCCCATATAAAGGTTGAGGTTAACGGTTTGTACGCAAGCAAGGTAACGTTGGTTGTCTTCAAATGCTACTGGCTGAGTGAATGCTCCATAAACCGTCTCGCCTTGTAAATCGTCTGGATAATAATAGTAACCGTTTGCAACTTCTGTAAGTGTATTGAATGCAAGGTTTGCATCATTCAGATCAGTAAATGGATCTTCCCACTTGTATAAATACAACGCCATTTCTTCTCCAGTTAATGTGATTCCTGAGGTTGCAGAGGTCGTTGCTGAAAACCAAATTCCATCAGCTTTCATGCGGCTTGCGTTCGGGTTATCAAGAACTTGACAAATAGAGAATGTTTGATTGTTAGTACTCGGACGATAGTAGTTGCCTCCAGAAGGAGTCCCGGTACTGGCATCAGCCTGTGCAAAGCTATACAGAGAGTCGCTAACGGTGAAAGTGGTGTTCAATATGTTATCTGCATTGTAGTCATCAGCGCCACTTAAGAATAAGGTATAAGTTAATGTGTATGTGCCATTTTGATAAGAAGCCAATGAAAAGTTTGGTAAACTAAACGCTCCGCCCGGAATTACATCTACTGAGTCTCCAGCGGCAAGATTGATACCTGTAATCGTGTTGTCATATACAGACGCACCACTTGGATTGGTGATTTTTGCGTTTAGCGACATATCAGTTTGCGCTTGGTTGCCATAGTTGTATACACGTGTACCCAAATCAAAATTAAACTCCGTGCCATCTTGAGCTAGGAGCGCTGGAATGATTCCTTGACGTGGCAATAAGGTAGTAGCTCCCGAAATACCACCATCGTTTGGATATAAACCCGTTTTATTACCAAGGAACATTACTACAGGACCATTGGCCATTTCTGTTATCAAAGCCAATCCATCAGTAAGGTCAAGCATTACAACTGGAATGGTGACGTTTGCACCCATAGCACCTGCACCCATAGCAAGTACCTCACCAGGGTTACGATTTACAATAATTACTCCTACGGCCCCGGCATCTTGTGCATTCATTGCCTTAGCTCCAAATTCACAAGTGTTGCGGAAAATTACAGCAATTTTACCCGTTAGATCGTTAATGAGCGGATTACACCCCTCTGCAGAAATTGGATTTCCTTGAGGGTTTAGACCCGTAGAACCGTCGTCAACTAACATTAAGGTATCCTGGACATAAGTTCCTGGGATATTAAAATCAGGACATCCCCAACCTCCTGCTGGATCAGCCCAAGTATGATTATAGTTGGCGACAATGCTTTGAGGTGAAATACCTGCAGCAATTACTTGTGCAAATGTTGTGAAACTCAGCACAACAGCACTAATTGTAAGTATAAGTTTTTTCATAGCTATAACATTTTAAAACGAATTTAGAGAAAATAATAGAATAAAAAAATGGGTGACACAAGTGCCACCCATTTCTCTTTGTTTTTCTTTCTTAGTTTTTCACAACGTTGAATTGAGTAGTTTGGCCATTTTCCATGTTAATATTGAAAATGTATAACCCACTCGTTAAATTCGACATTGAAATTTGATTTTCAGTACCATTGAATTCTAATGATGTTGAAAGAACAACTTTACCTGAAATATCAGTAACAGTAACAATTCCATTTCCTGTTGTGTTCAATTGGATGCTTACTACATCTGAAGTTGGATTAGGGAATGCAATTCCATTGATACCGTTGAGTTCAGTAACGTTTACATCGTTTTCAGAAACTTTAAGGGTCATTGATGGAGTAACGTCGTTACCAAATCCATCAAAATACCAAGTTCCGTCTAGTTTTAAAGGTCCGATCGGTTGGTTGTAGATGCCATAGTTCCAAGTCATGTCACCATCTTGTTCAAATCCGAAGTAAATAGGAAGGTCAGTTGCGACACAAGCTAAATAACGCTTGCCGTTTTCTAACGCAGCTGGCGTATCAAATTCACCATAAACAGTGAGGTATTCTTCACCATTTCCGAAAGTGTAGTATGAAGAGGCAACTTCAATAAGCGAAGTAAAATCAATCATTGGATCGTTTACGTCAACAAATACATCGGCCCACTCAAATAGAGAAACAACCACTTCTACGTTGTCTAGTGAATCAGCAGCTGTTGCAGAGAAATAAACACCTTCTGCAATTAATCGGCTTGCATTGTCGTTGCGTACGTTTTCACAAACAACAAATTCCGTTTGTGTTGCACTTCCACGATAGTAATTCCAACCCATTGGCATGTTGGTAGAATCCATCTGAGCATAACCCCATTGGTCGTCACTAATGCTAAATGTGGTTGTGTACACATTATCTGAAGTTTCATCATCTCCGCCAGCGATAGCTGCAGTGTAAGTAAGCGTATAAGTTCCTACTGGGTAAGAAGCCATGGAGAAATCTGGTAAATTCACATCTGCAGTATCTAAACCAGCAGTTAGAGTCAAGGCAACAGAGTTATTGTAAACTTCTGTACCACTTGGGTCAGTAATAACAGCCGCAAATGTAGCGTTTGCTGGAGCAGCACTACCAAAGTTGAAGACACGTCCACCAAGTGGGATGTTGAATTCAGTTCCGTTTTGAGCAAGGAATGATGGCGTTGTAGCTTGGTATGCTTTGTTTACACCACTTGCATAAAATCCGATATCGTTAGTGTAAAGTCCAGTTTTGTTACCAATAAACATAGTAACTGGCTCATTTAAGGAGAGCTGAGCAAGGAATTCACCATCATTGGTATTGACCATTACTACTGGAATAGTTACTACTCCACCTAGCGCTCCGGCTCCCATTGCGATGGGCGCACCTTGGCTATTTACGATCATTACTGCTACAGCACCTGCTAATTGACAATTGTAAGCTTTTTGGCTAAAATTACAAGCTCCTCGGTATACCACAGCAATTTTTCCCGTCAAGTCGTTAAAAATACCAGTAGTTGTATCTTGACCGATGTTGATGTTACAAGCTAGCGCACTAGAGGTCCAAACAGCAGCAGCGTCATCGTATGCAATAGCTAGTGGGGCCTGCACGTATTGTCCGGGAGCTGAAAGAGTTGGGGTAGATCCCCAATCGGCAATAGTAAATTCATAATTCCCCAAAACACTGCTTGGAGAGATACCCGCAACAACTACCTGTGCATAGGTAGCAACGGAAATGAATATTAAAGAAATTGAAAGTAAAAATTGTTTCATGTTAAATTGATTTATAAGTTCAAACAAAAATAAATAATATTTAATATTTCACAACTGTAAATGAGCATTCAATGAAAAAGGGCACAAATGCGCCCTTTTTCATTGAATATTTAATTTTTTGATGACTCTATTTTAACCAAATTATGATGTAGTAAAATAATGCAGCTACAATTGCACTTACTGGTATAGTTAAAATCCAAGCCCAAAGTAAATTAATAGTAACACCCCAACGAACCGCGCTTAAACGCTTCGTTGCTCCAACGCCAATGATCGAACCTGTGATGGTGTGGGTCGTCGATACTGGGATTCCAAACTGAGACACGGTAAACAGGGTAAGTGCCCCTGCGGTTTCGGCACAAACACCTTCCAGCGGTGTGACCTTCGTGATCTTAGTTCCCATTGTTTTGACGATTTTCCAACCTCCCATCAGGGTTCCAATTCCAATCATTAAATAACATCCGAAAGCTACCCAAAATGGCATCGTATCCGAATGAACTTTTGTTTTGATTTTATGTCCTTCTTTTAAATCACCTGTGCCATTTTCTGTATATGAACCAAAGGCACTTGCATATAGATAAGATTGATTTAATGTCTTGTCTAAGAAGATTGTATCATTTGTTTTAGCATCGCAAAGCGCATCGCCAAAGGTGTATATTTCAACTTTGTGCATTTCTTTATCAATTGCTTCAAAAGAAGGTGCATTTTGCACCTTTGCAATAGCCTTTCCACTTTCACTATAAATGGCTTCTCCACTGGTAGCGTCGATTACTTCTTTTTGATCAAGGAAATAAATTTTTCCATCTACCTGTGCTACTTCGGGTTTGTACTTATGTTTTTTACCCGATGAATCTTGGTATTCAATTTGCATGAGCTCAGTGATGCGCAAATTTTTTGGCACTGGTTTGTCTAATTTACCTTCTCTACTCATATTTCCATAAACGAGCAGGGCTGCGCATATAATGCCCATTACTTTTTGAGAATCAGCACCGCCATGCCCCAGAGAGAACGCTGCTGAGGAGAGTAGCTGTAGCTTTTTGTGCATATTCGCTTCTTTAACAGCAGAAGGTCTTTTAGCACCGTAGACAATTTCAAACCAGATATAGACTAGAATAAAGATGGAAATCATTCCAATAACGATATACATCATAATTGGTTTCATATCTAAATATTCGATCATGTATTCCATTACAACGATAGTGAAACCCGAAAGCAAAAGTATCACCAGCATCTTTTTCCAAAAGGAACGAGAAATGGTAACAACAGCTATGAGATAAGCAATGAAGCCACCAATGATTGGCGCAAGAAAGATAAAGAGTACAACCTTTAAAATTTGCGCTGTTTCAATCACACCAAAGCCAGCATGCGCAACAGCTGCTCCGGCAAATCCGCCAATAAGCGTATGTGACGAAGAGGAAGGAATGCCAAGCCACCAAGTTAGAAGATTCCAGAAAGTAGCAGCTAATAATCCCGCTAGGATAACCCAGAGATCAATCGCATTGTTGTCTACAGTCTTAGCTACAGTATTTCCGACGCTCATGTCGAAAACCCAAAAGGCAATGACATTAAACATGGCAGCCCAAAGTACTGCTTGAAAAGGAGTAAGCACCTTGGTCGATACAACCGTTGCGATTGAGTTGGCCGCATCATGAAAACCATTGACCAAGTCAAAAAGCAGCGCAATTCCAATAACAATAATTAATAAAGTAAACATTTGTTTGTCTTTAAAAGATGGAGCCAGTAATTAGGCGTATTTGACTACGATTGATTCAATAACGTTTCCAGCATCTTCACATTTGTCGGTAGCCGTTTCCATTACCATGTATAATTCGCGACGCTTGATTAATTCTTTTGCGTCTACATCTGAATTAAATAACTGCTCAATACTCATGTCAAAAATATTATCAGCATTGTTTTCGATGCTGTTGATTTTAATGACGCACTCGATGATTTTTTGCGTGTTTTTGAGGTTTCTGAGCTCCATTACAGCCTCCTTTACTGCTACGACAGCGTCGTATATAGCTGCTGCTGTTTTTTGAATCCCTTGATCCGAAATAGGATCGATTTTATAAAAATTGATTTTCTTTCCTGATGCGTAAATGTAATCTGCGATGTCATCAAGTGCAGATGCTAAGGAGTGGATGTCTTCACGATCGAATGGGGTAATAAAGTTTTTACCCAATTCGATAAATATTTGGTGTGTTATATTATCGTTTTGATGCTCAATGTCGCGCATTTCTTCTATGAGAGCAGCACGCTTGTTGAAATCGGATTCATGCACCACTTGTTGGAGTTTTTGAGCGATGAGTTCTAGATTGTTACTTGCGTCTTCAAAAAGAGAGTAAAATACTTTGTCTTTAGGTAAGAAATAGCTTAAAATACCGGCCATAATATTTGATTTTTAAGGCAAATGTAAATTTAACTTTTTCTATGTCTGTTCCAGATTCGTTTTGTTAACGTAAACATAACATTAGTACCTCTTGATTACTTCGAAAATGGACAATTGGCACTAAGTTAATGATTAGAAATCGCTGATATGTTACGAAATTGTAAACAAGATTATTTAAACATTAAATGAATATAATCACCATGTTAAGTCAAGATGAAGAATATAATTTTGTTCCCGAAACAAAAATCAAAAAAATGACTAAATTTTATTCTTTACTCTTTGTCGTGAGTTGTGTATCTGGTATAAATGCCCAAACAACAAGTGATTCTACAAAGGCGAAAACACCGACTCCATCAGCCAAATGGTATGAGCGCATTCAAATAAGAGGCTATGGTCAAGTACGCTACAATGGTTTGCTTCAAACAAATGAAAATTTGGAATGCGAACAATGTGATAAAAGTTGGGGAGGGGAGAATGACTTTTTCTTACGTCGTTTACGAATAATATTTTACGGACAAGTAAATCCTAGAGTTTATTTTTATGTACAACCTGATTTTGCAAGTACGCCATCTTCAAGTGTCTTGCATTTTGGACAACTCCGCGATGCTTATTTTGATGTAGGCTTAGATGATAAAAACGAATTCCGCTTTAGAATAGGACAATCTAAAGTCCCTTTCGGTTTTGAAAATATGCAATCATCTCAGAATCGCTTACCACTTGACCGAGCAGATCCAACAAACAGTGGTTTGTCTAATGAACGTGATTTGGGTGTATTTTTCTATTGGGCCCCGGCCGATAAACGAAAATTATTTTCTAGACTGGTAAAAGAAAATCTTAAGGGATCTGGAGATTATGGCGTAATAGGACTTGGAGTGTACAACGGTCAGACTGCCAACCGTCCTGAAAAAAATGACAGTAAACATATTGTTGGTCGTGTATCTTATCCATTTGAATACAAAAATCAAATCTTTGAATTTGGTGTCCAGGCCTATAAAGGACAGTTTACTTTGCTTTCCTCTTCAGATGGAGTCTCAGTCAACCCAGATAAATTATACAAAGACGAAAGAATAGGTGCAACTGCAATCATTTATCCAAAACCATTTGGTGTTTTTGCGGAATATAATGTAGGAGTTGGGCCAGAATTCGACAAATTTTCAAATGCAATTACTGAACAAAAACTAAAAGGCGGTTACGTTACGGCAGTATATAAAATTGACTTTAATGGCCAATGTCTCATGCCGTTCACACGATTCCAATACTATGATGGTGGTAAAAAACATGAATTGGATGCGAGAAGTTATGAAATGAAAGAATTGGAGATTGGTGCTGAATGGCAACCAAGCAAGAATTTTGAGTTGGTAGTTATGTATACGATGTCATCGAGGAGATTTGAAGACGCTGTTAATCCAACAAATTACCAACGAGGAAACTTATTAAGAATACAAGCACAGGTAAATTTCTAGTGCTCCTCAGAACAAAAAACCAAGCAAAAAAGGCGACCGATATCGGTCGCCTTTTTTGATAAAGAGTAATTAAAATTTACTTCGCTGCTGCAAATTTTGCAGAAACAACATTCCAGTTGATTACTTGAAAAAATGCATTGATGTAGTCTGGACGACGGTTTTGGTAATTGAGGTAGTAGGCATGTTCCCATACATCTAGACATAGAATTGGAGTTCCGTTACAACCTTCTCCCATGATTGGATTGTCTTGGTTTGCAGTTGAGCAAATTTCTAGCGTACCGTTAGTTACACATAACCAAGCCCAACCAGAGCCAAAGCGAGTGGCTGCAGCTTTTGCAAATTCATCTTTAAAAGTCTCAAAGGAACCAAAAGCGGTGTCAATTGCTGCGGCAAGTTCACCTGTTGGATTGCCACCAGCATTTGGTGCCATAATTTCCCAAAATAGGTTATGGTTCCAAAAACCACCACCATTGTTGCGTACTGCAGGTTTGTCTTTGCATGCTTTGAGGATTTCTTCAATAGACATGTTTTCCATATCTGTTCCTGCTATGGCATTGTTAAGATTGGTTGTATATGCCTGGTGGTGTTTAGAATGGTGGATTTCCATAGTGCGCGCATCAATGTGCGGCTCTAAAGCGTCGTAAACATAAGGTAGTTGTGGAAGTTCAAAAGCCATTTTGATCTATTTTTAGAGTGAACATTAATTATTTAAGATACAAAATTACAACAAAATTCACCACGCATTGTTCTTGGTGTATCTTTGTAACATGAACCCAGAGCGTCCAATTTCCGATTGGCTTCCATTATCCTTGAAGGAAGCAGAAAAAAGAGGCTGGGATGCCTTTGATGTTATTCTTATCTCTGGCGATGCCTATGTGGACCACCCTAGTTTTGGCACGGCGGTTATTGGCCGCATTATTGAAAGCGAGGGTTTCCGTATTGGAATTGTAGCCCAACCCAATTGGCAAGACGATCTTCGCGATTTCAAGAAACTCGGAAAGCCTAAATATTTCTTCGGCGTCACTGCAGGCTGCATGGATTCCATGGTGAATCATTATACTGCTAATAAAAGGCTTCGCTCTACAGACGCATATACCCCTGGTGGGCAAGCTGGTTTTCGACCTGATTATGCAAGTATCGTATACAGTAATATTTTAAAAGATTTATATCCAGACGTTCCTGTTTTATTAGGCGGTATTGAGGCTTCACTTAGAAGGGTTACTCATTATGATTACTGGAAAGATCAACTAATGCCGTCAATTCTCGTAGATGCCAAAGCAGATCTTTTAGTTTACGGAATGGGTGAGCAGCCACTGCGAACATTACTCCGTTTACTCAAAAGAGGGGTGCCATTTCAACAAGCCAAAACCATCAATCAGGTAGCCTTTTTACAAGATACCGATGAAGCGTTACCAAAAAATAAGAACTGGGAAACAGTAGAGTTAGCGAGCCACGAAATCTGTTTAAAAGATAAATTAAAGTATGCTGCCAACTTCAAAATTGTTGAGGTAGAGTCTAATAAATGGGCAGCAAATCGAATAATTCAGAAAGTAGGAGACCAAACTTTGGTTATAAACCCACCATTCAAAACCATGACCGAAAAGGAAATGGATGGTTCCTACGACCTGCCTTATACTCGGCTACCTCACCCTAAATACAAAAAGCGTGGAGCTATTCCTGCTTATGACATGATCAAATTCTCCGTCAATACACACCGTGGATGTTTTGGTGGCTGTAGTTTTTGCACCATCTCCGCACATCAAGGAAAATTTATTGCATCACGTAGCGAAAATTCGATTTTAAAGGAAGTAGAAGAACTTACCAAACACCCTGATTTTAAAGGTTATCTTTCGGATATTGGTGGTCCATCTGCCAATATGTATCGCATGAAAGGTAAGGATGAAACCATTTGTGCAAAGTGTGTTTCTCCGAGTTGTATTCATCCAGTTATTTGCCACAACTTAGATACCTCCCACAAGCAAATGACGGAACTTTATCGCAAGATTGATAAATTTCCGGGCGTTAAAAAAGCTTTTGTGGGCTCAGGTATTCGTTACGATCTACTTGTAGACGACTTCAATAAAAACAATGAAGATGGCAACCATGATGAGTACATTGAACAAGTTATTACACGTCATGTATCAGGAAGACTAAAGGTTGCCCCTGAGCATACGTCAGATGCCACGCTAAAAATAATGCGCAAACCATCGTTTCAATACTTTCATAAATTCAAAGAAAAATACGACCGTTTATCGGCGAAACATGGCTTAAAGCAACAACTTATACCTTATTTTATTTCATCACATCCTGGATGTGAAGAGATAGATATGGCTAACCTTGCTGCTGAAACCAAAGACATGGGTTTTCAATTAGAACAAGTCCAAGATTTTACACCGACACCAATGACCGTTGCAGAAGTTATCTACTACACCGGTGTACATCCTTACACGCTTAAACCCGTCAATACCGTTAAAACTAAAGAAGAGAAACTCAATCAGAATAGGTACTTCTTCTGGTACAAGAAAGAGAATAAAGACTGGATTCGCCAACGTTTGCAAAAAGCAAAACGTCCTGACCTACTAGAAAAATTACTCGATTCGACAGAGCAGCCTATGGTAAATGTACCAAAGTGGCTTTCAGAGAAACGAAAAAAGCGGTAGTTTACGCGAAATTGAAAAAATTAACCTCTAACAGCCAACTTTTTAATCAATTTTACGTAAGATATATAATACAATTTCGATTTAAATGACTATTTCCAAATACTTTCTCTTCACCTTATTTCTTCCTCTTCATTTCTTTGCACAAGAAGTTACCGATGCTGCCACGGAAGAATATAGCGAACCCATTAGTACCTTTTCTTCTACCCGTGTGATCAATGGTCATTCTGTAGAAACACTTACTGAAGGAACCTATGAATTTCGTATAGAACACCGCTTTGGAGATATCGCCGGTGTCAACGGCGGGCTTCAACAGATGTTTGGTTTTGACAACCTCTCTGATATGCGCATTGCTTTGGAGTATGGAATTACTGACCAACTCATGATCGGTTTTGGCCGAGCAAAAGGTACAGGCGCACCATACCGTTCATTAGTCGATGGTTTTGTAAAATACAAGGTTATTGAACAAGAAGAAAAGAAATCCCCTATCAGTATAACAGCAGTGGCTGGATCAAGCTTCACTTATATGAATGCCTCCCAAGACGAAGGTCTGGTTACTCATTTCCAAAAGGCAGTTCATAGACTCAACTACTTTGCTCAAGTAAACGTTGCTCATCATTTTGGAGACCGTGGAGCGTTGCAAATATCTCCTACTTTAGTGCATCGAAACTATGTTGCCAATCTAGATGCCAACGATTTATTTGCATTAGGCATCTCGGGACGTGTAAGGTTGACTTCGCGTTTTGCATTAGTTGGCGAGTATTATCAATGTTTCAATAGTGGACAGATCCGTCAAGATGGCTTCACCAATAGTGGTGCAATCGCATTGGAATGGTTTACTTTTGGTCACAATTTCACCATCAACATCACAAATTCTGGAGGTATTGGAGAAACCCAATTCATTCCTTATACTACCGAACAATGGCAAAAAGGTCAATTTCGGTTGGGTTTCGTAGTTGGCAGGAAATTTGTAATAGAATAAAAAAATAAAAAATGAAAACACTCAAAATCTCCTTAATTTCTATATGCGCCTTACTTTTAATGGGTGCCTTTACACTTGCTGTACTAGATCACTATGAAGTCAGCAAGGATTTCTCAATCGAGTTCAAAAGTAAAGACCCTTCTGGATCTTTTAAAATCATGGAGGGCAACATTGATTTCGATGAAAAAGACATCGCTAGTTCAAATTTTGACTTTAAAATCGATGTCCGCTCCATTTCAACTGGCAATGGCATGATGACAAAAAAAGCACAAACTCCTGAATGGTTTGATTCCGCTAAATACCCTTATGCTAAATTTAAGTCGACAAAAGTTGAAAAGAAGGAGGGTAATACTTGTAATATTTCCGGTAACCTCACTATTAAAGGTATCACCAAATCTGTAGTTGTACCTGCCTCCTACAGTAAGTCAAGCGGTAAAATCACCTTCAAAGGTTCATTTTATGTAAACCGTATGGATTTCAAAGTGGGTAAAAAAAGCGATGCAGTTCCAGACCAAATGAAAGTTAATTTTGAAATTCCAGCCCAAGGTAAATAACGATGAAAATAATCCTTCCTATTCTTGTATGCACTATTGCATTTTTTTCGTGCACTCGAGATAAAATCACACCGATAGATTCAGGGTGTCAAACGCCAATCTCCTTTTCTGCTGATGTCTTTCCAATCATGGAGGCAAATTGTATAAGTTGTCATCAGCAAGGAAATACTTCTGGTGGTTATGATCTAAGTAGCTATAATGCAATTGCTTCAAATGCAAATGCTGTTTTAGGTTCCATGAAAGCAAACTCTTTTCAACTCATGCCACTTGGAGGCCCCGCATTACCTGATTCTACTATCCAAAAAATTGCTTGTTGGATTGAACAAGGAAAGCAGGATAATTAATCAAGCACAATAACCTAATTAAACTATAGAAATGAAAAAACTTTTACTTCCAATATCAATTGTTGCCATCACTTTTGGTCTTCTTTCTTTTCGAAACATAGCTACAAGCGGTTTTCAAGCAGCACCAACTGATTCAAATGGCCCCTCTGGTGGAAAAAGCGGTGCGCCCGGAGAGCAAAATTGTACGAGTTGCCATAGTGGCACAGCCCAGAATGGAAATCTGGAAAATTTACTGGTAATCAATGATAATTTGGGTTTCGGCATCACTCAATATACACCTGGGGCAACTTACACCGTTAACTTGACAATGGCATCAAATCCTGCTAAAAAAGGTTTTCAGGTCACGGCTCTCAATGCAGCAAACGCTATGGCTGGGAATTTCATTGCAGGTGGAAATACACAAATCAAAACGGCCACCATCAGTGGAGACCAGCGCAAATATGCAACTCATAAAGGAACATCCAATACTTCTGCAACGCAAACATGGAATTGGACTTGGGAAGCACCTCAAACTGAACAAGGACCTATTACCTTTTACGTTGCTTCGAACAAAGCGAATAATAATGGTAACGATAACGGAGACGTTATTTATCTTTCACAACATGTTTTTGGTAATGACGATGCTAGTATCGATGAAATGAATTTACAAAATTCATTTAAGGTGGGTTTTGCCCCTGATAAAGAGGAAATCGTTATTTCTTTCGTAAGCTTATCTGTTGCGCCTACTTCACTAAATTTGGTTGATCTTCAAGGAAGGTCAGTTTGGACCAAAAAAATGGATAACGCAACACTTGGTAACAACAAACAATTTTTAACTATACCACAGCACCTTCCTAATGGAACTTACGTAGTGCATTTCTTTGTCGGAAACACTTCTTATGCTGCACAGCTAGTTTTACAACATTAGTCGCACTCAAGGTTGGTGGCTTTTTGAGCGTAAAAACCTTTTTGTTCAATGATTATCTTTCGGAGGCTGCTAAATGCAGCCTCTTTTTTTAATTGTTGATATGCGCGTAAAAGATACCATTCTGCCTCTTCACTGAAATTAGCAAATGGAATACTCTGCAGCTTGATAAAACGAGATGCTGCTTGTTCATATTCTTGTAAGTTATACAAGCTCATGGCACCATAGAACAATGCGTTTGCGTCGTCTGGATATGTTTGTAGGATTTCATCAAAGTATAACAATGCCAATTTATATTGCTGTTTTGCAAAGCAATCTATTGACTTATTAAGGAGATTAATATATGGAATTTGTAACTGTTGCACGCTTAAGTCATTTTCGTCGTATGACTTGTTTTCGGTACGCCCTCTCTTGCGGTAATAACGGTAGTCAACTACTTTGAAATTTTGTATGAATAGTTCTCTGCCCATTTTGACGGAAAGTCGACGTGTTTGCTGGAGTTTCAAGTCTACATGTGTTGCAGGCATGTGTTTAATTTGCTCCAATGCTTCCTTCCTGGATTTAGAAATCTGATTAGTTGTATGAAGATCTTCTATGATTTCTTTCGGCGTAATACGTTCTTTAATTACGGCAGGTCTCATTTTCGACACATCGGCTTTCAGATGAATTTTTATTGAAGTACCAGCTGTTTTGGCAGCATTCATTATTTGTGGTTTGTCTTTTGATGAATCTGGTGTAAAATAAAAGCCTATTGAAAGTGAAAAAACTAAACTAATGGACAGAAAAATAGCAATTCTGGTGCGTTTAGTTTTGAGGTACTTTTTATCGGTGGCGTTTAAACCAACCCAAGCCTGCTTTTCTTGGCCGAAGCCTTCAAGTGCATCCATCACAAAATCGTCGTCAATGAACTGCTTCTCAATAAGGTGTTTTTCCTTATGATCGGATGAATGCATATATTTTTTAAGTAGTGCTCTATTTGCCTTCATAACTTTGTTTTTGTTCCATAAGCAATTTGAGATTTCTTTTCCCATTTTGCACATAGCTTTTGACTTCATTAAATGAGTACCCGGTCTTGACCATGATTTGTTCGTAACTAAGTTGTTCTATATAAAATAGCACGATACAAGTTTTTTGATGTGACTTAAGTTGAGGGATCGCCCACTCAAGTATATTTAATTGCCCTTCGATATCAAAAGTAGATTCTTCAATAGTGGAGTGTGTTGCCTGTTCGTCTAATTCACATATTTGATTGGATTTGTTTTTTCGCAGAAAGCTAAGCGCAAGATTTCGTGCCACAGCATAGAGCCATCCTTTGAAAAAATCTATGTCATGTTTTAATATGAGTTTCGGAAGTTTTTCAAAGCAGTCCATCGTAAGATCCTCAGCATCCATAATCTGTTTGGTATATTTTAGCTGGACACCATAAACAAGGTGCCCATAGCGCTTGTAGATCTCATCAATACAGTCAGGCCATTGCTGCTCCTTGTAGATGAGTACTAATTGCTCATCATTCAAAGTTCTTAAATATGCCCTTCTACCAAGTCTCATATTCTACAAAGATGCCGAAAATACAGGGTTTCCACAAAAAATGGAATAAAAATGAAACATTACAATTACTTGATCGTTAGACAACTGTGCTTTTGGCAGAATATTTTTTTAAAATTTCTTTCAAAAAAGTATTGCGGAACGAAAAAGAGTACATATCTTTGCACCCCGCAATTGAGACAACGGTCTGACACAAACGGAAAGATAAAAGAGTAAAGATGAGTGAGGGCGGGAGTTCTTACTGATTACATAAGACAAGTTCTTTGAAGTATTGAGAAATAAGGAAACAGCGTTTTTAAGAATAAAAACAAACATACTCGAGCTCTTAAAATTCGAAGTTATTATACAACGGAGAGTTTGATCCTGGCTCAGGATGA
>Ga0208897_1000269_pt1 | contig 24899 bp, 35 predicted proteins | sample ColrivemetaGS697_FD_187594 | JGI IMG/M metagenome (GOLD analysis project Ga0208897, IMG submission 187594) | Estuarine microbial communities from the Columbia River estuary, USA - metaG S.697 (SPAdes) (version 2) | ecosystem: Environmental > Aquatic > Marine > Intertidal zone > Estuary | place...
CTTGCACCACTCTTTGCTTTCTGATCTTAGATCAGTATGAGTATGGTAGACAAAATGGGACGCCATTCTCCACTTGCGTTTATGTGTTTCTCTCTCTTGTGGAGTCATTATTCGTATTCCTCTATACAAAGTACTTCTTTCTCAGTAAAGCCATACCCCATTGCTTTCATAAAGCTCTGCATAACTTCTAACATTTCAGTTCTTGACAAATCCTTCTGCATCACATCAATAGTGATACGAGTGTTCACCGATGTCTCATGTTCGTAGGGATTGCAAATTAATTGTATGTAGGGTTTATCCAGTGCCGGATGAATCATTTTTCTCTACCTCTTTTTTCATTTTATCGTAATCTCTTCTTGCTTCCCATTCGTACTGCTCGTCTCTAGTCTGGAGTATAATACCCCAAGAGACTGTAACAAAGACTATAATAACGCCTAGTCCTAATATAAAATCTAATACTTCTGCCATTATACATTCTCCCATAGTAAATCTGTTAGTATTGCCTCATAGGCATATGCCTCAACTTCCCACGGGGTCTCAGCGTACTCCAGTTCTACACAATCAATAGTCATTTCATTATGCTTCCACACATGATCGATCATATTGATTTGGTTTTTACAGAACTGCTTTGCGTGAGTAAGTTCATGTGCAAGGTTGCTTGCAATTTCATGAGGCTCGTATGCAACTACTTCATCGTCTTCGTATTTCCAGTGAGTTCCTACAATGATTGAGGACTCGATATCATCACCCATACAGAAACCTGCGTGAGTGCCTGTCTTATCGGCAAACTTCTTGAAACGAATGTTGATGTCATACACCGCATTCTCTGGAAATAAAGCTATGATACACTCATCAATAAAGGTATCATACTCTGGAAATCTTTTGCCTTCGGTGGTTACTTTTATCATAATTCTTTCTCCAATTTATGAAACTATTATACACCTTATTCAGCAGCTTGTCAAGACTTATTTCAAGGAAAGAGGGTTCTGTGCCAGCTTTTCTTGTCTTTTTCTTTCTCGAACTCTTGCTGCTGCTTTTTTCTTTTGTTTTCTTGTAGTCGGCTTTTCGTAGTACTCTTTTTCTCTGTAGTCGTAGAGTTTATTACTGTCGTTGATCTTACGCTTAAAAATTCGCAGTGCTTGTTCAACATTACCGTTCCGTACTTTAACATTCATTCATCATCCTCTTTGTCGATATAAATCCACAAAGAAAGTAAACAAAAAATTATTGTCCATTGTATTAGTGTCACTTTATAAACCTATATCCTCGCTTACGTAGGTAAGCTACCTGGTTACGAATAGCCTGTTCAGATCTGTCAGGTAATAACGAACACATCTCGTCAATACACGCATGATAATAGTATCTTGCAAGCGTTTTACGCTCCGTATCTGTCCAAGGCTTACTTTTATATTTTTTCATGGAAGTATTATATCGAAATGGGAGTGTCTTGTCAAGAAATTTTTTTGAGAACGCCCAAAAATATATCTTGACATTTAGCATGTTTTTCAGTATAATTCACCCATAAAAGAGATAAAAATATTTAAGGTCAAAAAGGAAAGTTCTTGACTTATTACCTATTTGTGCGTATAATAGTTATTCTGAAGTGGACAAACCAATCCAAGAAACGGGGAATTTATGTTAGAACTAGCAGTACTAATGTTTTGTATAATAGGTTGTGGAATAACTTGCCATGCCTTAGGAAAACAAGAAGGAATCGAAAGCACTATTGAACACTTAGTAGATCAAGGAATGCTGCACTTAGATGAAGAATAAACTAGTAATAAACATAGAGTATGATGGTTGCGTCTCAGACCCTATCTATAAGGTGGAAGATGCATATAACCTGTACATGAGAACCAGAGACAAGCGAGTAGCAGAGAGATGCTACGAAGATCTTAAATTAGAATACCAACGGGAGAAAGAAAATGCCAGCAAAGTTTAAAGAATCAGTCAAAGTGTTAGTAAATCGCGAAGCTAAGAAGTATAAGACGGTTAATTATTTTATGCACGCTACTCCGCTACAAGAGTTAGTAAGTGCGTATGAGAACACAAACACCACACCTAAGCGTAAGCAAGCTCTTCGAAATGAGCTAGTACGCCGCAAGGTATCTGTGTGAAGAAAGTAGTAATATACAGCAAAAGCAAGTGTAATTTCTGCACGCAAGCAGTTCGTGCTTGCAAGCAACTATGCCAGCTAGATAAAGAGTTCAACCATGTAGTATTAAAACTAGACGAAGATTATACCAGACTAGAATTTAAGACTATCTTCCCCAACGCGACAACTGTACCACAAATTATTGTGGATGGTGTACAAATTGGTGGATGGGAAGAGTTCAAACCTAGAGTAATGGCAAGAATACAGGGAGAGTAGTCTCCCCTTTAAGCAGGCTACAACTGGGTAAAAACCCAAGAAGTATGGAGAAAATGTAGTGAAGAAGAGAGAAGAGGCCGTGTGTTATTTATGCAACATGGTTACAGCAGTAAGCTGTTTAGCCTTACCGTTTATAACAATATACGCTAGCGCAGCAGGTATGTAAGTAACAGGAGAACCACATGAACAGAGAACAAGTACAAAAACAATTAGCAGTAGACGAAGGGATAGTAAACGAAGTTTACTTAGACCACCTAGGTTATCCTACTTTTGGAATAGGACACCTCATCTTAAAAGATGATCCCGAATACGGGTTTGCCGTTGGGCATTCTGTCGAGCCAGAAAGAGTAACCGAAGCGTTCCAACGTGATTTAGATATTGCTATTGATGAGTGCAAACGCCTCTATGATATGTGGGACTCCTTTCCAGAGGAAGTTCAAGAGATACTCGTCAACATGATGTTTAATCTTGGACGACCTCGACTTAGTGGCTTCAAAAACATGAAGAAAGCACTGGACATGGGCGCTTATAAGACTTCTGCCAAAGAGGGTAGAGATTCTTTGTGGTATCGTCAAGTGGGCAATCGTGCTGAGAGGTTGATGACTAGGTTAGAAAATGTCTAAAATTTTGATGGGGATTATAGCAGCGATGGGAGTCGGGGGATACCTCTACTACCAGACTGCTATAGTACCTATGAAAAATAAATTAGAAGAACAAACGGCAGTAATACTTGCCCAAGACTTGCGAGATCAAGAGCAAAAAGCTACAATCGTCGCAATACAAGAGACTATGGAGAAGACAGCAAAAGCAAGTGCAAATCTTCAAAAGCAGAATCAACAGTATGAAACTCAGATGACCGACTACTTGGACATCTTTCGCAGACATAACATAGCGCAGTTAGCTAGTGCAAAGCCTGGTTTAATGACTACGCGAGCGAACAAAGCCACGGAGAAAGTATTCAATGAAATTGAAGATATTAGCAAGCGCATTAACGCTCTTAACGATTAGTGGATGTAGTTTACTACAGCAACCACCTCGTGAAGTAGAGGTTATATCTACACCGATAGAAATTATAATCACTCAGCCTATCATGCCAAGACCTCTTGATCTCAAGGAGCCGAATTGGTATGTAGTATCTGATACTCGAATAGCAGACAAAGACGGTCTATATCCCGAAGGTTATACCTATTTCGATAAGTTCGTAGACGACATCAAAAAGAAGCATGGTGGCGATCTAGTATTTATCGCAATGAGTGTAGCAGACTACGAGTTAATGTCCTACAACACACAAGAGCTAAAGAGATATATTAATCAGCTCGGCGAAGTTATAGTATACTATAAAGACGTAACCACCCCCAGTAAAACTCCACCTATTGAAGAATAATTCTTGACAGTGTTTCCAAATTCGCGTATAATATATATTCAATTTACGGGAGAGTTACAATCAACCTTTTTTACCTAGACGAAGATCTCGACAAGTCTGCCGAGTACCACGTTGATAAACACGTCAACAAGATGATACTCGAAGCGGCACAGCTTATTAATACAAACCTCTGGATAGATCATCTGTTCGGTTTTGTACCACGTGCTATTACTAAAGAAGAGAATAAGATCCTTCAGACTACTCGGAAAGAACAGAAAGAGTTAGCTATGGAAGATCGTATCTTTCCGTATCTACCCACAATGCAGAATCACCCTAGTTGTGTATGGGTGCGTTCTTCATTAGAGAACTACTACTGGACAAACTGCTATGCTTTTGCTCTTGGTAGCGAGGCACACTATCGTTATGGTAGTGATCACAAAAGTCTTGCAATGCTTTATGCCTTGCCAGAACCTAAACACATGGAAGACCACGGCTTCACTCAATTTGCCTTGGCAATGACAGAGGAGTTAAAAGACAATGATAATCCTATACAGTCTTATCGTAATTTCTATATGCTCGACAAAGCTACGTTTGCTTCGTGGAAGTATAGAGACAAACCACATTGGTGGGACGAAGAACTAGCCGATTATGACAAACGAATTTCAGGACAATAAAATGACAGTAAGATTAATATCAGCATCACACGACAATTTATTAGAAGATATCGCAATGATGGCTAGGGTATCAAACCCTAGTAACCAGTATAATACTGAAACTTCAGAGAAGTTAGTAAAGTATCTAATTAAGCACAACCACTGGTCGCCTTTTGAGATGGCTAGTATTACTCTGGAAATTAATACTACACGGGATATAGCGCATCAAATCGTTCGTCACCGTAGTTTTGCTTTTCAAGAGTTTAGCCAACGCTATGCCGACCCTGCAGCAATGGGATATCCTTTTGAGTTAAGAGAGTGTCGAATGCAGGATGAAGCAAATAGACAGAACAGTGTTGAAACTACAGACCACACTCTAACTGCAAAGTGGATGCTCTCTCAGAAAAGAGTAATAGCAGCAGCTGAAGGCGCGTATAAGTGGGCACTTGATAACGGCATTGCTAAAGAGCAAGCTAGAGCTGTGCTTCCAGAAGGCTTAACGAAGACTCGTCTTTATATGTCAGGAACTGTAAGATCGTGGATTCATTACATTGACGTAAGAACTACGCCAGGCACTCAGAAAGAACATATGGACGTTGCACGAGAGTGTGCGTACACAATTAATAAGTTCTTTCCTATGATTAAGGATTTCTGCCATGAGTGAAGGGAAGAAGTACGATAGTGGTAAGGCTAAGATGCATTTATTGCCTCCCAAAGCCTTGTTTGAAGTAGCTAAAGTACTAACCTTTGGTGCAGATAAGTATGGTGAAGAGAACTGGAGAGAGGTTGCAGATGCGCAGAACAGATATGCAAGTGCTAGTCTAAGGCATTTATTCTCTCATCTTGACAAAGAAGAGTTAGACGAAGAAACAAATTATTCACATCTAGCACACGCAATTTGTTGCTTGATGTTTAAACTAGAATTAGAATTGGAGAGTAAAAGTGAAGAGGGTAAAGAAGAAGGATTACGAGAATCTCACACCAGCGAACATCGAAAAGGTGATAAGCCTTCTAAACCCGAGTTCTTCGGACGAAGCTACGACCCCTACAAAACCGATAACTAAAAAGCAAGCGTGTGACATCTTAAACATTGCCTATAATACTACTAGGCTAAGTAATATTATAGAAGAGTATAATGATCAAAAACAGTATACCAAAAAACGTAAAGCAGGTCTGCGAGGCAGGCCAGCGTCTGATGCAGAGATCAATGAGGCGTGTTCGAGCTTCCTCGGAGGAGATACTATATCAGATATTTCTAAACGACTCTTTCGTTCAGCAGGGTTTGTACGCTCAATTCTTGAAAGAGTTGGAGTCCCGTCAAGACCCTCAAACAAAGAAGAAAGACTGATCCCACACTATTTTCCAGATGAGTGTGTCGCAGAAGAATTTAAAAATGAGGAGATTGCATGGTCTGCTCAGTATCATAGTACCGTTATAGTCAAGAACAAACTGACACCTGAGTATGTAAACTCTAAAAAAGGCATGTCTCCCGTTGACTATGAGAGTAAGTATGGCTGTCCTTGCTACAGTATCTATGTAGTACAGAAGATAGACAGTGAAGATACATATTTTTCAAATGTACAAACTGGAGGTTTCAGTGCCTATGCTCCAGCATATGAACTGGGAAAGCTGACTCATTTAGAAAAGTATGGAGTAAATTTGGAGAGGTTGTAAAAAATATTTCTTGACAAGAAGGTTAAAATTGCCGTATAATATCTTTTCAAATTAAGGAGAATAACATTGGGCGACCGATTCTATACTCAACAACTCAAAACTCTGGGCGACTGCCCAGGAAACAAAAACCCTAACAAGAGGACACGCAAAGTGGCTTGGGATGACGATAAGAAAGCAGAAGCAGTAACTTTATACGAAGCAGCATCACCTACTCCAGAGACTAGCATGGAGATTGTAAAAGATATTGCAGAAGAACTAGACGAATCACCTAACGGTGTTCGCATGATTTTAACAAAAGCTGGCGTTTATGTTAAAAAGACCCCCGCTGCTAAGTCTAGCAGTGGAACTACAGGAGGAGGAGGCGGCACTCGTGTCTCTAAAGCAGCAGCGGCAGAAGCCCTTATTGCAGTTTTAGGCGATGCAGGTCAGGATGTTGATGAAGAGATTATCTCTAAGTTGACTGGTAAAGCCTCACAATACTTTACTGCGATAATTACCAAAATTAACGAAGCATAAGTAACCCACCCCACTAGATTCGTCTAGTGGGGTCTTTTTGTATCTATAGAAACGACCTTGCAGTATGTATGTTCACAATAATGATTGCTGAAATACTACAAAGGAGCTATAGTGAAAAAGCAAGAACTGGCACAGTTAGTGCACACATATGGAGACGCTATTATAACTTACCGTAGCGAGCACTCTAAAAAACTAAAGTACAATGTTTGTACCTTAGATTTCTCTACTCCCTACATTCAAAAGAAGAAGAATAGGGCAAAAGAAACGGACGACAACCTTCTTTTCTTCTGTTGGGATACGGACTCATACCGACTACTTAGACCTGCTAACGTGTCTAGTGTTGTACCACTATCTGCTATTCTCAAGAATGAGGGCAGATAATGGAACTACACGAAGCTCCCGAAGCATACTCCAGAGTTATTCACTATGATGAAGTCAAAGAGATACAGGTAAGACTGACTATCAATACCTTTAGGGGTGTTGAGTATTTGCATCTGCGTAAATATTATATGGACTTTGACGAAGAGTGGAAACCTACCCCTGAGGGAGTAGCAATGCCGCTTGACCTTACCAACTCCAGAGAACTCTTCATGGGATTAGTAGAGATACTATCACTAGCAGAGTCAAAGGATATGGTAGAAGAACATTTCTCCGATCTTATCCAGGATCTGTATAAATAGTTCTTGACAATCTTGCTAAAGTCCCGTATAATATACTTTCTTATTTAGGAGAATACCATGCAGGACTTTTTAGACAGAATGAGTAAGTTGTACTATGAAGGTACACCTGCTGTCTCTGATGCGGAATTTGATATTCTTGCAGACAGACATAGCTATAACAAAGTAGGTTACACTGTTACTGACGCGGTTTCGCATACGTATCAAATGTACTCTTTGCAGAAGTGTTTCGATATAGACAAAGCCCCTCTTAATGTCAAAGAGTGTCAGTATACTCCTAAGTTGGATGGTGCAGCAGTATCTCTGCTATATGTCAACGGTACTCTTGAACTCGCCCTCACTCGTGGGGACGGTATTCAAGGCCGCGACATTACTGATAAGATGCGTGAGTTAGTCCCTAACGAGATTAACGATACTCGTCTTATTCAGGTCACAGGAGAGGTTGTTGCCCCAAGCAGTGTACCTAACTCTCGTAACTTCGCTTCGGGGTCTCTCGGACTTAAAGGACTTTCGGGTCTTGAAGAGTTCAGAACTCGCCCCTTAGTATTTGTTGCGTATGATGCTACCCCACACCTTGCACAAAAGTATGCTTGCTCTCTTGAGATCTTGCACAAGTTTGGCTTAAATGTGGTTACTCGCTTCAAGGCAGTAGACTATCCTACGGATGGTATAGTGTTTCGTATCAAGTCTAATGAAAAGTACGATGAGTTAGGTCATACTTCTAAACACCCACGAGGTGCCTTTGCTCTGAAAGAGCAGGCACAGGGAGTCGCAACAACACTTATTGATGTAGTGTGGCAGCTCGGTAAGAGTGGCGTAGTCAGTCCAGTGGCGATCCTAGATCCTATTGACATTGGCGGAGCAACTGTTTCGAGAGCCACCCTACACAATATTGAGTACATACGTGACCTAAATCTAGAGATAGGTTGTAGAGTAGAAGTCATACGGTCGGGGGAAATCATTCCCAGGATTGTTAGACGTATTGAAAAATAATTCTTGACAGAAAGCTTAAAGTTACGTATAATACTTATTCAATTTAGAGGAAATAACATGACCAAAATCGAAGCCCCAACAAACTGCCCTAGCTGTAGTTCGGTGTTAGATGAGGTCAATTACCTTTTATATTGTAAAAATCCGCAATGCGGAGAAAAAGTTCTTAAACTCATCGAACACTTTGCTAAGACTCTAAAGATTAAAGGTCTCGGCCCTGCTACGGTTGCTAAGTTAGATATAGTTTCTCTTGAGGAGTTGTACTCTTTAACTACGCACGAAATAGCACGACGAATATCTTCTGAGGTGCTCGCAGTAAAGTTAGTAGATGAATTAGAAAGATCAAAAAAAGCACCACTGAATATACTATTACCAGCTTTTAGTATTCCTCTTATTGGCAAAACTGCCTCGGAAAAGCTTTCCAAAGTCTGCAATGATATTGAAGAAATAGACTACGAAACATGCCGAGACGCAGGGCTAGGAGAGAAATCTACAGCTAGTTTATTAAAGTGGATTGAAGAAGAGTTTTATCAAGTATCTTTGTTACCTTTTAGTTTCAAGTTTGATAAGACTGCAACCATAACCCACGGCCCAACCGTTTGTATTAGTGGTAAACTTACCAGTTACAAATCTAAGGCTGAGGCTCATAGCAAACTTCAAGAGCTTGGTTATGTGGTCAAAACAAGTTTGACCAAAAATGTCACAATCCTGGTGAACGAAAGCGGGGTCGAATCCGCAAAAACTAAGAAAGCCAGAGATTCTGGCGTTCAGATCATAACTAACCTTTTAGAATTTATTGGAGAATAAATAACATGGCACTACCTAAGTGGACTGACGAGCGCACAGCTCAACTAACTGAATTTGTCGGTGGCGAAAGCCCCGTTTCTCAAGCAACTGTTGCGGAAGCAGCTGTTGACCTTGAAACCTCTACTCGATCTATCTCAAGCAAATTGCGAAAGATGGGACACGATGTAGAACTAGCTTCTGCGGCTTCTAGCCGAGCCTTTACCGATGCTCAAGAAGCAACTCTTGCTGCTTTTGTCTCAGACAATAGCGGAAACTATACTTATGCTGAAATCGCATCTCATTTTGAAGATGGAGCTTTTTCTGCTAAGTCTATCCAAGGCAAGATCCTCTCTATGGAACTTACTGGTCACGTCAAGCCTGCCCCTAAAGTTGAAGCTGTACGCACGTACTCTCCAGCTGAAGAAGCTACCTTTGTATCTATGGTACAAGACGGTGCTTTCGTAGAAGCAATCGCTGCTGAACTAGATCGTTCCGTAAACTCTGTACGTGGCAAGGCTCTTAGCCTACTTCGTTCTGGAGACATTGACGCGATTCCACGTCAAGAAACAACTAAAGGCTCTTCTAAAGAAGATCCATTAGCTGACTTGTCTGATATCGGTAGCATGGGCGTTGAAGATATCGCAGAAGCGATTGGCAAAACTGCTCGTGGCGTCAAGACTATGCTAACTCGTCGTGGCCTTTCAGCCGCTGACTATGATGGCGCAGCTAAGAAAGAAAAAGCATCTGCTTAATCCTTCTTAGTTTATAAGAGTAGGCTCTTCGGGGTCTGCTCTCTTTTTTAGATTTGAAATCGGGAGAATTTCATTGAATATCGCTAGTGCTTTGATAAAGCAAGTGCTTACACTCGGAGACTTTCAGACTTGGAGTGTTACGCACAGGCATTATCTGCCAGAGGAATATCATAGTCTTTATAAGATTATAGATAAACACTCTACCGATTTTCATAAAATGCCAACGATTGAAGATCTAAAGTTTGAGATTCGTGATTCAAGTACCCGTGAAAAACTGTTCGCAGTGGAAGCAGTTGAGGTCGATGCCGACCCTGAGATGCTTCTCCAGTATTTGAAGAACGAATATACTCAAAAAGAAATTCTGGACTCACTTGAAGATTATGTTGAGCACTCTGTTGCGTTCGAGGATGCACAAGAGTCCGTTCAACACCTTCACCAAATCGTACTTGATATTGAGCAAAAGGTAGATTTGGAAGACCCACAAGAAAGTATGCAACGTATTTCCTTGTTTGAGCCAGAAGAAGATTTAGCTAAGTACGTGCCCCTCGGCCTCAATGAGGAATACGATCACGAAATACAGTTCTCTCCCCGAGATCTTGTAATGGTTGGTGGTAAACGAGGAGCAGGTAAGTCAGTTATTTGTGCTAACATTGCCAATAGTGTTATCAAAACTGGTAAGTCGGCTATCTATTTCACTATAGAAATGGATAGTCGATCTATCCTTCAACGATGCTGTGCCATAGCCACAGAAGTTCCCTTTTCACGCCTTCGTACTAAGAATCTTAGTGTAGCAGAGTGGGAGAAGGTTGCTACGTGGTGGGCAGATCGTTTTGTTGTTGGGCAAGACCGCTTGAACGAGTACAAAGAACACCGTGACTTCGATAAGTTTCATAGTAAGCTACAAGTTGGTGAGCTCCTCCCGACTCAACAGCTCGATGTTGTCTATGATCCTTCTCTTACGTTATCTAAAATTCGTGCAGAGCTTGACAAAAAAGTTAAGCCAATGAATGTGGGTATTATCATAGTGGACTATATCAATCAAGTAAAGCGGTCGAGTCTCCCTTCTCGAGGAGGTCAGTATGACTGGACAGAACAAATCGAAGTAAGCAAGGCGTTGAAGTCAATGGCACAAGAGTACGATTGTACAGTATTTACACCCTATCAAACAGACGCAAGTGGAGAAGCTCGTTTTGCTAAAGGCATCCTTGATGCGGCAGATGCGGCGTATGCACTAGAGACGTGGGATCACGAAGATGCGTGTATTACTTTGAATTGTGTAAAGATGCGATCAGCCTCTATGAAGTCATTCACATCTACAGTAGACTGGGACACCCTTAAGATTGGCCCTGAGTCTGCACTCACTCCTAAAGAAAAGGAAGATTCTACGCACAAGACAGGCGAAGATATTCACGATCTTTAAAATATTTCTTGACTTTTTAACTTTTCATGCGTATAATATACGGATACTTAAAAGGAGAAAAGCATTTGGCACTTACATTCGGTAGTTTACGACATACTAGCTCAGGTAGAAAGAGAAAGCCTTTACCTAAATCTAAACGATACACACCTAAGTTTCAGCCTCTAGAAGAGGCCACCGTATACCGTAGAGAAACTAAAGAGTATAAATCTGCCGATGTAGCAGGAGTAGATACAACACTTAGTGCTAGACATAAGTTAGATTCAAAGTATACAATCGCACCTGCATATAACAAAGGTGCTTATCAAGTAATTAGTAGAGAAAACGTAAAGGACATTGGCCGGTGACAGTAGAAGAGCTATTAACTTCAAGAAATGTTTATTTTATACCCAAAGGCGGAGACTGCTTAGTTAGTTGTCTCAATCCAGAGCACGCAGATAGAAACCCTAGTATGCGGATTGATCGCATTACAGGTATCTTCGGTTGCTTTTCCTGTGGGCATAAAGGAAACATTTTTACATATTTCGGAGAAAAGGCAAACCATCTACAAGTAAGACGAGAACTATTCAAAAAGACTATTAGAGAAAAGAGGTCTGAAAGCATTGGTTTGTCTTTTCCTCGAAATTTAATGCCCTATACAGGCAACTGGCGTAGTATAAAACCAGAGACGTATAAAAAATTTGAAGCGTTCCAACACCATGACCCTGACTACATAGGACGAGTAGTATTTCCAGTACGAGATATATCAGGTCGCATAGTAGCATTTAATGGTCGTCATACTACAGGAGGTACTCCTAAGTATATGATCTCGCCTGCGGGTGCAAAGATGCCTCTCTTCCCTATAGTAGAGCCAATAAAAGGTTCTGTTATCCTAGTAGAGGGCATATTTGATATGATTAATCTACAGGATAAAGGTTTGACAAATGCAGTATGTTGTTTTGGAACAAAGAATATTAATGAAGATAAGCTAAGGATGCTGTCCATACAGGGCGTGGAGTCTATAGATATCTTCTTCGACGGTGATGATGCAGGACAGACTGCAGCAAATATAGTAAAAGAAATGGTTGAGCGAGTAGGCTTGACCTCAAGAAATGTATGTCTCAAGGACACAGATCCTGGGGCATTACCCCTAAAATCAGTACAAACATTAAAGAGTAAATTATATGCCTAAAGTTGCATTAGTAGAAACTAAACCAAGTAGAACAAATTTTAAGAAAGAGTTTGATGATGAGTTCGAGTTTGATAGCTATCAGCTCTGCTCCGACCCAAACATTAAGAAAGTATTAAGACGAGACTGTGACATCGAAATTGATGTTGATGCCTATGACTGGGTTATTCTCGTAGGAAGTGACGCACTTAAGTTTTTTACTTCTGAAAACTCAGTTACCGAATATTCTGGTAAGAAAGTAGAAGAGAAATTCTTACCTGTCATTAACCCTGCCATGCTCGCGTTTAAGCCAGAGGCACAGCGCACGTGGGATGACTCCAAGCAAAGTATTATAGAGTATATAACTGGTGATAAACAAGACACCTTAATTACGGAGTATAATGCGTGGGGCATACAAGATACTGCTGAAGCAAATGCTTTCTTTCAAGCAGCAATTGACGCACCTCTCGGCTATGTAGGTCTTGACTCTGAGACAACAGGACTCTACCCTCGAGACGGGCACATTCTAGGACTATCTTTATCTTATGAAGCAGACCGTGGCGCTTACATTGATACAGAGTGCTTAGATGAAGAGTCTGAGCGCCTGCTCCAAGAGTTGTTCGATAAGAAGATAGTAGTATTCCATAACGCTAAGTTTGACTTGGCATTCTTTGAGTATCACTTTAACTTTAAGTTTCCTCGCTTTGAAGATACGATGCTACTGCACTATCTTATAGACGAAAATCCTGGCACACATGGCCTTAAGCAGTTGGCTATGAAGTATACAATCTATGGTGATTATGAGAAAGGTATGTATGACTGGATGGCTCAGTACCGCAAAGAACATGGCATACTCAAGGCAGACTTTACATGGGATGCTATTCCTTTTGACATTATGAAATTGTATGCGGGAATGGATGCGGCAGTTACTTTCCTACTCTACGAAAAGTTTATTAAGATCAAACAAAACAAAAGACTTGCAAAAGTCTACGAAAACATATTAATTCCTGGCTGTCGTTTCTTAACAGACATTCAAGACAATGGTGTACCGTTTGATATAGACAGACTTCAAAAATCCCAAACTCTTATGCAAGAGCAGATTGATGAAGCGATCGTAGAACTATACAAGCATCCTGCCATTAGTAAATTTGAGAAAATTAATGGAAAAGATTTTAATCCTAACAGTACTGTTCAGCTTCGCAGTTTACTATTTGATTTCATCGGGCTTAATCCTACTGGAAAGAAAACTGGTACAGGTGCAAATAGCACAGACGCGGAAGTTCTTGGAGAGCTTGCGGAACAATCCGACGTCCCCGGACTTATCCTTGCTATTCGACAAAAATCCAAAATTAAAAATACTTATTTGGACAAAATCCTACCACAGCTGGACCGTGATAGCAGGTTACGCACGGGTTTTAACCTTCATGGCACAACTAGTGGGCGGCTCAGCTCTAGTGGGAAGCTTAATATGCAACAACTTCCTAGGGATAACCCTATTGTAAAAGGTTGTATTAAAGCGGCGGCAGGTCACAAGATAGTTGCAATGGATTTAACAACAGCAGAGGTATATGTAGCCGCAATACTAGCAAAGGATAAAGCCCTGATTGAAGTGTTTAAGTCTGGAGGCAACTTTCACTCTGCTATTGCACACAAAGTATTTAAGTTACCTTGTGAAGTATCAGAGGTATCATCTCTCTACAGTATGCAGAGACAGGCAGCTAAGGCTGTAACCTTTGGTATTATGTATGGTGCAGGTGCAAACAAGATCAGTGAACAAGTAACAAAAGATAGTGGTAAACCTTTTAGCAGGAAAGACGCACAAGAAGTCATTGACGATTACTTTGCAGAGTTCCATAAGCTAAAAGAGTGGATCGAAGATAATCAAAAATATATCCAACAAAATGGATTCATTTACAGCTTCTTCGGAAGAAAGAGGAGATTACCAAATGTTGCATCGACAGACAAAGGCATCCAGAGCCATAGCGTTAGGTCTGGTCTTAATTTTCTGGTGCAGTCTGCTGCTTCTGATATTAACCTTCTAGGAGCAATAGATATGAACTCTTGGATTAAAGCAAATAAGAAGAAAGCTCGTATCTTTGCTTTAGTACACGATTCAATTCTAGCAGAAGTACCAGATGAAGAAGTTGATGAGTACATGGTTAAACTCGCAGAGTATGTACAGCTAGATAGAGGTTTATCTATTCCTGGCACTCCTGTAGGCTGTGACTTCGAGATTATTCACCAAGACTATTCAGGCGGAAAGTTCGAGAAAATGTATGGTGATAACGTATAAAAATCTGCATAAACTAGTATTCCCAGTTTTCCTTTTAGATTCGGGGAACTGGGATACTTCAGACGGCTTACTCTTCTTAGACGGAGAGGTCTTAGACGATAAAAATCAGATAGGCAAGACATTAGGCGCTCGTAGAGTACAAACTCCCCACAAGAATTTGTGCATACTAAAGCGAATGGTTTCTAACCCTAACGGACTAATAAAGCAACGCACAAAGTATTTTATAGATAATGCAGGACGACCTTTCATTTATGAAAAGACTCTTATGCTACCTTTAAAATATTTAAAGATCAATAAAGTAGTAAAGAAAGATACTGCGGCATTGATATGGGTAAAAGGGCATAACTCTCCTTTTACCATACCACGCCCTCCCGAGACAGGATATACTTGGGCAGGACTTTTGCATGTAAAGGGATTACCTTGGATGCTTTACGAGTATTCTGAAGAGAAACTCAAAGACACTAGAAGAAAAGTATAATATGGCTAAAAGACGCAAACAAACACTTGCAGGGGCTAGCTTAGAGCTGCAGGAAATTGAACCCTTAACCAGAAACCAACTCAAAGCATTTGAGTCTAAGAAAAACCTTGTACTCCACGGATTAGCAGGCACAGGAAAGACATTCATTTCCTCGTACCTAGCCTATGATGACATGGCCAAAGGTAAGTATCAGAACCTAGTAGTTATTAGAAGTGCTGTTCCTACGCGGGACATGGGCTTTTTACCAGGCACTGAGAAAGAAAAGAGTGCTGTCTATGAAGAACCTTATAAAGATATCTCCAATGACCTGTTTGGTCGTGGAGATGCGTATGAGATCCTAAAAAAACAGGGTCTAGTACACTTTATGACTACTTCTTTTATACGAGGCATAACACTTAGAGATGCGGTAATTCTTATTGATGAGTGTCAAAACATGTCTTTTCATGAGCTAGACTCTATTATTACTCGTATAGGTGAGAATTGTAGAGTTATGTTCTGCGGAGACTTTCGACAGGCAGATCTAAAAGCAAATGGACTACAAGATTTTATCAAGGTTCTTAAACGTATGGATAGATTTACGTTTATTGAATTTGAAGTAGAAGATATTGTACGATCTGATTTTGTAAAACAATACATCATTGCAAAGAATGAACTAAAGCTATGAAAGCAGTCATAAGTCACAGGATATATATGGATTGTAGTGCTGAACTACAAGAGCAGATCGACAAAGAGCTTACATATACGATCCCTACGCACAACCCACTGGATCCGCCTCAAGTGATTAAAAACATGGGCATAATTCGTAACGGGTTAGTATCATTACCAATAGGGCGAACGGATTTAATACCAGAGCACTATGAAATAGTTGATAAGCGCGTGCACAAACCTGTAGACTTTCCCAAGTTTAAGTTTGATCTTCGAGAAAGCCAGCAGAAGGTTTATGATGAGATTGAAGACAATGCTATAATTAACGCATGGGTCAGTTGGGGAAAGACTTTTACAGGTTTAGCTATAGCAGGCAAACTTGGACAGAAAACACTTGTTGTTACCCATACTGTCCCTCTGCGTAATCAGTGGGCAAAAGAAGTAGAGAAAGTCTTTGGTTTTAAGCCTGGCATCTTAGGCAGTGGTAGGTTCGAACTTGATGCTCCTATCGTAATTGGCAATACCCAAACTCTTTACCGAAACGTAGACAAAATTCGTAAAGAGTTTGGCACAGTCATACTAGACGAGATGCATCACGTTAGTAGTCCGACCTTCAGTAAGATACTAGATACAAATTACTGTAGATATAAGATAGGGTTGTCGGGGACTATAGAAAGAAAGGATGGTAAACACGTTGTGTTTAGAGATTACTTTGGTAATACTCTTTTTAAACCACCAAAAGAAAACTATATGACCCCTACAGTACATCTTGTAGCATCTGAAATTCGTTTCATGGATGGTGCAAGAATCCCATGGGCTAATAGGGTAACTAAATTAGCAAACGATGAGGAATACAGGCATACTGTAGCAATGCTCGCTGCGGCCTACGCCGCAAGAGGGCACAAAGTCCTAGTAGTAAGTGACAGAGTTAGCTTTCTGAAAGCCTGTTCCGAACTAACAGGAGACAAGTCTGTGTGCGTTACAGGAGATGTATCGCATGAAGATAGAGAAACGCTTGTAGATGAAATTCTCTACGGAGATAAGAATGTTCTTTATGGAACGCAAGCAATTTTCTCAGAGGGTATATCGGTTGATACACTTAGTTGTTTAATACTGGCTACCCCCGTAAATAATGAACCACTACTCACACAGCTTGTGGGACGAGTGATTCGGAAGAAGGAAGGTAAAATATCACCTGTGATAGTAGATATCCACCTGAAAGGAAATACGGCTCGAAAACAAGCCTCCAATCGTGTCGGGTTCTATATGAAGCAGGGCTGGGGTATGAAGTACCTTTGAAAAAATAATTCTTGACAAATTAGTAAAAAGGATGTATAATAGTGCTCTTATTTGATTGGAAGAAGGTTTACGATACGGCAGAGGGAAATATTTCCTCGTGCGTCTTGATAATGGAAATGCTTATAAAGAAGCAACTACCTCAGAACAAGTACGACCGTATCTACAACTATTCTAATAAAAATTTTACAGGTTCCAGCTTTCTCCTCCATGGAGATTTGCTCCTGTACCATTCCTATAAGTATACGCACAGAGAGTTATGTATTTATTACGCCTTAGCTTCTTTAAGAAACTATGCGGATTATATTACTTCTCATAAAACCACACTAGATCCGCTACATTGTCCCGTGGATCTAGATCAAATAAATGACAACAGGCTACTCATAGTATTACCGGACGAAATAACGTTCATCTATGAAGAAGTCACACTGGAGACTATACACTAATGGCATTATCATTCAATAAGCAAACGGGCGGAGCCCAAAAATCTTCCATTAATACCTTTCAATACAAGGACGGCGATAACAAGATGCGCGTAGTTGGCGACATTCTTGCACGTTATGTCTACTGGATTGAAGGCGAGAATGGAAAAAACATTCCTTTAGAGTGCCTATCTTTCGATAGAAATTCTGAGCGATTCAACAACAAAGAGCAGGACTGGGTACGCGAGTACTATCCTGACCTTAAATGTGGCTGGAGCTACGCTTGTCAAGTTATTGACCCAAGCGATGGCGTAGTCAAAGTAGCAAACCTCAAGAAGAAGTTGTGGGAGCAGATTATTACTGCTGCTGAAGACTTGGGCGATCCTACTGATCACACAACTGGCTGGGACATTTGTTTCAAGCGAGTAAAGACAGGCCCCCTGCCTTACAATGTAGAGTACCAACTCCAAGCATTGAAGTGCAAGCCTCGCGCTCTTACAGAAGACGAATTAGCATCTATCGCAGACCTCAAGTCTATGGATGATGTTATGAGTCGTCCTACTCCTGATGCACAAAAAGAGTTGTTAGACCGTCTCCGTAACCACGGTGCAGAAACTGATGACGAAGCTCTCGATGCTGAGTTCAACGTAGGGTGATATTATTTACGGCAGACTGGCACATAAAGCTGGGACAGAAAAATGTCCCAGTAAAGTGGGCGACAAACCGTTACAGAATGTTCTTTGAGCAAGTATATGCACTAGAAGATCAGTGTAATATGCACATAATTGGTGGTGATCTCTTTGATCGTTTACCAAATATGGAAGAGTTAGAACTTTACTTCTCGTTTATTCGAGGAGTAAAGATTCCAACCATTATCTATGATGGAAACCATGAGGCTACAAAGAAGCACAAGACCTTCTTTACGCAGCTAAAGCAAGTTTCTCGAGATATTAATCCGCTCATCAATGTAGTAGACATTTCATACATTGACAAAGATTTTGGATATGGCATACTGCCCTATGCGGATCTTCATAGAAAGGGTGCAGTAGAACATTTTAATACGAATAAGCCTTTGTTTACTCATGTCCGAGGAGAGATACCACCACACGTTAAACCAGAAGTGGACTTAGATATATTTGAAGACTTCCCAGTTGTGTTTGCAGGAGATTTACACTCCCATAGCAATACACAAAAAAATATTGTATACCCAGGCAGTCCTATGACTACCTCATTTCATAGAAACCTAGTAAAGACAGGATACTTACTAATTAATGAACAAGACTGGAGTTGGATGTGGGAAGAATTTAAACTTCCTCAGTTGATTCGTAAAACAGTTACAAGTAGTGAGGAAATGACCGCTACTGAATTCAACCATACAATCTATGAAGTAGAAGGCGATATACAAGATTTAGCAGGAGTTAAGAACTCAGAACTCCTTGATAAGAAAGTAGTAAAACGAAAGTCGGAAGCCTCTTTAATTATGGACAAAGAGATGACCATACAAGAAGAGCTAGTAGAGTACTTAACATACATACTAGAAATCAACCCTGATAAGATACCAGACATCATAGGAACCTACAATGATTACACTTCGAACATTGAAATGGGATAACTGCTTTAGTTACGGTTCTGGTAATGAGTTACAATTAGACGACAATACTGTTACACAAATCCTTGGTACTAACGGTATGGGGAAATCCTCCATACCGTTAATCATTGAAGAAGCATTGTATAATAAAAACTCAAAGGGAATCAAAAAAGCAGATATTCCAAACAGGTATGTAAATGACGGCTATAATATATGTCTTTCCTTTACGAAGGATGATGACAGATACACAATTACTGTCAACCGAAAAACAAGTATAAAAGTTAAACTCGAAAAGAATGACTCTGATATCTCTAGTCATACGGCTACGAACACCTATAAAACTTTACAAGAGGTTCTTGGGGTTGACTTTAAAACATTCTCTCAGCTAGTGTATCAAAATACTAATGCGAGTTTGCAGTTTTTAACAGCTACAGATGCCAACCGTAAGAAGTTTCTAATAGACTTACTGCACCTAGAAAAGTACGTTGAATTATTCGAAGTATTTAAAGGTGCGTCTAAAGAAGTATCTAGTACGTCTGCTACGATAGCAGGGAAGTTAGCAACAGTAGAAAAGTGGTTAGAAACAAATAAATTGAGTGATACAACCATACTGCCCATGTTGGATTTAGAAATTAATACATCTAAGGACGAGAAGGCTATAAGTTCTTTAACGGCAGAGATTGCAAATATCTCCGAAAAAAACAAAAAAATTACTACAAATAATCAATACAAGGCGCTACTCGATCAAATAGATATAGCAGCTATACAGAGTTCAGAAGTAACACAGTATGAATCCTATGATGATTTGCAGGAAGAGTTCGGTAATGTAAAAGCAGTCGCTGCGGGTGCTCAACGAACCCTTAAAAAGTTAGAAGAATTAAAGGAAGTATGCCCTACTTGTAAGCAATCTATTGATGTCTCTGCGGAAAAAGCAATGATTGCTGTGGAGCAGAAGAAGTATGACGAAGCTGTGGAAACTATAAGTAGTATTAAACCTAAGATTTTACGGATTAAGACTCGTAATCTGGAGTTTGAAAGAAATGCTACTGCGCAGAAAGATTGGGAGGATTTAGTACGTTCTTTTGATTCAAGCCTCCCAAGGGCAATCTTGGATAAGCAAGAGCTTGAAGAAAAGCGGGCATTGATTGAAAAAAGCTTGGTTGAAGCAAAACGTCTACGCGCAGATAACTATATTGAGAATGAAAGACGAACAAGACTTAATACTCGTATTCAAGTCATTCAAGAACAAACCGCAGAGTTTGTTGAGCAGCAAGAAGAGTATGATGGTAAGTTGTTGGGAAATCAAAAACTGGAAGCAGAGTTAGATACCCTTAAAAAGTCTTTTAGCACGAACGGACTACTTGCATATAAGATTGAAAACCTAGTTGGTGAACTAGAAGAGTTAGCAAATGAGTACTTGGCCGAATTGTCTGATGGTCGCTTTACCCTTGAGTTTGTTGTCTCTAACGATAAATTGAATGTACAAATTACCGATAATGGTAATGTAGTAGATATTCTAGCACTTTCCTCTGGAGAGTTAGCAAGAGTGAATACCGCTACTCTAATAGCAATTCGCAAGCTAATGAGTAGTATTTCAAAGTCTAAAATCAATGTATTGTTCTTAGACGAAGTAACCAACGTACTCGACGATCAAGGAAGAGAAAAGCTAGTAGAGGTTCTACTGAGAGAAGATATGAATACTTATATAGTCTCCCACGGATGGTCACACCCTCTCCTTGAAAAGATCGAAGTAGTTAAGGATGGAAACATTAGTAAACTGGAGAAGTAGATGAGTGCAGGTAGAAGAAGAACATGGTGGAACGTAGTAAGGGGAGCAGAGCTTACTAAAAATTATTGGAAACACGATTGCGGCTATATAGAAGTAACAGTACCAGAAGGTACTACTTGTACAAGTTGTGGTATTAGCGAGGAAGAATATGGTAGACTCAAGAGCGAAGGGAGCGAGAGGAGAGTATCTAGTACGTGATATGCTTCGAGAAGCTACTGGTTTAAAATTTGAAAGAGTGCCTGCCTCTGGTGCTCTTGAATACCTGAAAGGGGACTTATATGTCCCTAATCAGAGAAATCATTTTTGTATAGAGGTAAAGAATTACAAAGATTCCCCATTGAGTGATAGAATCTTTACTCAACCTAAGACTAACAATCTTATAAGATGGTGGAAGAAAGTTGTAATACAGGCGGCAGGTGGCAATCAAAAGCCAATGCTATTTTTTAAATATGATCGATCTAAAGTATTTGTAGTAACAGAGACAAAGCCAGAGAACACAGATGAGTATCTGTACATTCGGTTTTTAAACTGTTATGTACTCCTAGCAGAAGATTGGTTAGAAAAAGAAAAAGTGGAGTGGATAGGTGGCTTTTAAGTTTAACGAACGCAACCAAGACGGTGTACTCATAGTAGATGCACTGAACTTAGCTTTTCGGTGGAAGCATCAAGGCAGAACAGATTTTCGTGATCAGTATGTAGAAACAGTAAGATCTCTAGCAACATCTTACAATTGTGGTAAAATTATTATTACCGCAGATTGGGGATCATCTAGCTACAGAAAAGAGATATTACCAGAGTACAAGCAGAATCGAAAAGATAAGTATGCCACACAAACAGACGCAGAGAAACAAGCATTTGTTGATTTCTTCGAAGAGTATGAAGAGACACTAGAACTACTAGCAGAGAGTTATCCTGTTCTTCGTTACAAAGGTGTAGAGGCAGATGATCTTGCTGCCCACCTTGTAAAGCAAAGAAAACAGTACGGATTAGAAAATATCTGGCTGGTATCTAGTGACCGAGACTGGGACTTATTGATTCAGGACGGTGTAAGTAGATTTTCTTACGTTACTCGGAAAGAGGTAACAATAGATAACTGGCATGAGCACTACGAAGTTAAACCAGAAGAGTATATCTCTTTCAAGTGTTTAACAGGTGATAAAGGTGATAATGTCCCAGGTATCAACGGCATAGGGCCGAAAAGAGCACAACAACTTATAGAACAGTATGGCGATGCCATGTCAATTTATGATTGTATACCCATCGAGGGCAAATACAAGTACATACAAGAATTGAATGAAAACGCAGAAGTACTGCTAAAAAACTACGAGTTGATGGATTTAGTAACATATTGCGATGATGCAATAGGCAAGGACAATGTGTCCAATATTGAGGAGAGAATGGTATAATGGATCAGTATCAAAGTTTTATTCATAAGAGTAGATACGCCCGTTGGCTAGAAGAAGAAGGACGTCGTGAGACATGGGGAGAGACATGCAGTCGCTATGTTGACTTCTTTAAGGAAAGAGAGCAGTTAGATGATGAAAACGGACAAGAGATCTGGGATGCTATTCATGCACTAGAAGTTATGCCTTCTATGCGTTGTATGATGACAGCAGGTGAAGCACTGAAGCGCGATAACGTAGCAGGATTTAACTGTAGTTACTTGCATATCGACCATCCACGAGCTTTTGACGAGCTAATGTATGTATTGATGTGTGGAACAGGTGTAGGCTTTAGTGTAGAACGTAACTTCATCAATAAGCTACCAGAAGTAGCAGAGACATTCCACAAAACAAGTTCTACAATTGTAGTAAGTGATAGTAAGCTAGGGTGGGCAAGTGCCTTCCGTGAGTTGATTGCCATGCTTTATGCCGGTAAGTTACCTCAGTGGGATATGAGCCGAGTACGTCCAGCAGGTGCTAGACTCAAGACTTTTGGTGGTCGAGCCAGTGGCCCAGAGCCTTTGCAAGACTTGTTCCGTTTCTGTGTAGAGATATTCCAGAAATCAAAAGGACGTAAACTCACAAGTATTGAGTGCCATGATGTCTGCTGTAAGATTGCTGATATTGTAGTAGTTGGTGGTGTTCGTAGATCTGCTCTGATTAGTTTGTCTAATCTATCAGACCAACGTATGTCAAAAGCTAAGTCAGGTCAGTGGTGGGTAGATCAAGGCCAGCGTCGTTTAGCAAATAATTCTGTAGCATATACAGAGAAGCCTGACTTTGAAGCTTTCTTAACTGAGATGAAGAATCTATACGAGTCTAAGTCTGGTGAGCGTGGCTTGTTCAGTCGTGTAGCGGCACAGAAGATTGCAGCTCGTAATGGCCGTAGAGATGCAGAACACGATTTTGGTACTAACCCTTGCTCTGAGATTATTCTACGAAGCAATGAGTTCTGTAATTTATCCGAAGTTGTAGTACGAGCAGATGATACACTAGAAACACTAAAAGAGAAAGTACGCAAAGCTACCATTATTGGTACATTGCAGTCTACTCTTACAGACTTTAGGTATCTACGGGTGCGCTGGAAGCGTAACACCGAAGAAGAGGCATTGCTTGGTGTAAGTTTGACAGGTATTATGGATCATGAAATTTTGGGTGGAGACCCAGAGTCACCAATGCTAGCAGTGTGGCTAGAGGAAATGAGAGATGTTAGTATTGCAACAAATAAAGAATGGGCTGAAAGGCTTGGTGTTAATCAGTCTGTGGCTATTACTTGTGTTAAGCCGAGTGGCACTGTTTCTCAGCTTGTTGACTCTGCTTCCGGCATACATCCTCGGTTTTCTAAGCATTACATTAGGAGAGTACGTTCAGACAAAAAAGATCCACTTGCGCTCTACATGGAACAAGCAGGGTTTCCCATGGAACAAGATGTAATGTCTCCTACCTCTGTAGTCTTTAGCTTTCCTGTAAAGGCTCCTGAAGCAAGTACTTGCGTAAAAGATGTAGGTGCAATGCATCAGTTAAAGCTGTGGAAGACTTATCAGAATCATTGGTGTGAACACAAGCCGAGTGTGACTGTATACTACACTGATAGTGAGTACTTACAAGTGTCGCAGTGGATTTGGGATAATTTTGATCTATGTTCTGGAATTAGTTTACTTCCAACAAGCGATCACACTTATCAGCAAGCTCCTTACGAGGACATTAGCGAAGAAGAATACAATAGATTAGTATCTGAAATGCCACAAAATGTAAACTGGGAAGATTTAGCTCAGTTTGAAAAAGAAGATAACACAACTGGATCTCAAGAACTTGCCTGTGTTGGCGGTGCTTGCGAGATTTAATAAAGGACATTATAGTGACTGAAGAAAATGAAGTACAAACCATATCTATGAACGATAAAGAGTACAAAGTAGATGAACTGTCTGATAGAGCGAAGTATCTATTATCACAGGTACAGGACATGCAAACACAGGCTAATCAAGCTCGTAGCCGTTTTGACCAGATTCAAGTAGGTATTACAGGTTTTACAAACTTGCTACAGGAAGAGTTAGAAAAACCACGTGCAGAAGCTGAAGTAGTTTAAAGAGTAACAAAGTGAAAAAGGGCTGAAAAGCCCTTTTTTATTGCATAGATTACCACTTTCCAAGAGGGCAAACAGCATCTCTAAGTTTAGTTTTTAAAGGCATTATACAGTGGCATTCGTTACAAATTTTTAATACAGTAAACGAAGTACATGCCTTACAAATATCATATCTAGCTTCTCGCACTTCTGTATCTACGAAAAACACTGATAACTCTGTATCCGTTTCTATTTCTTCTACATCTATTAAACTACTTTGTATAATGTCTGATACTTCTTCTTGAGTTAGTTTTCGAATATTCCAAGTTTGAGTCCATTCATTATCTTTAAGCACAGGGACTCCTTCCTCTGCAGTTTCATCCTCTTGTACCTTAGGCGGCTGCGTTGTTACTAAGGGATATACATTAAATTCTTTTATTAATTCTTCGTTAGGCAGCTTTGTTTTTTTGTAAATAATTGCATTGGGGTAATCTATCAATAATTGTTCAATACTATAGTTTACTGGTTGGTTGTTTTC